>SKEA01000529.1_pt1 | contig 35559 bp, 32 predicted proteins | sample 4826601 | NCBI WGS metagenome assembly SKEA01 (sample SAMN11008821, study PRJNA524170) | human gut metagenome | biome: Human fecal sample; material: Feces; isolation source: fecal sample from pouch patient p13, p53 | host: Homo sapiens | place: Israel: Tel-Aviv | collected 2016-07-06 | reverse complement strand
GAGGGAATGAAATGACTTTCGAAGCTTTAGCAGTTTTTACGGAAAGAAAGATATAAATTCTTAACGCAAATTACACAATTCATGGAGGTTATATCATTAATTTTTCGGCTTCACGTGACGAACAATAGAATTCAACTACCACATAAGAACTCTTCCTATTCTCTCCTCTCCATTGCTTCTATTAAACATAACAACATTCCCAAATCCAATGCATCCATCAACATTAAAACTATCTGTTGGTGATGCATAATCTTGATGTGCTATTACTAATGTATATTTTTTATCTCCCTTAGTAATATTTACTGCTTCAATTAATTTATCTTCAAATATTATTTCCTTAAAATTAGACTTAACTTCTAATTTTTCTACTTCTAAATTTTCAGTTTCTCCCTTTTTATTAGTTGAAATAACAGTAATTATTGAAGCAAACCCATCACCTTGTAATGTTGTTTTAATTGTTTTATTGTCAATGCAATCATTATAATGTTTTGAGTATCTAGTATCTATAACTTCTAAGTTCAAGTTGTTAGCTACAAATTTTACATCAACATCATTTTTTTCACTTATATATTTTGCTGTTAACTCTGAATTCTTAATAACTTCACCTTCATTATTAAAGTGGAAATATTGGTTATATTCATGCTCTGTATTTCCATAGAATTCATCTACTAAAACATAAATATCTGGTTTTATATAAACTATTCTACGATTTACAAATACTCCTCCATTTTCTAAATCATAATACCCTAAATGTCCACCTTCTAAGTAAACATACTCATCTGATTCAACCATTTTTTGATTTAATGACCTTGCAAGTTTTGTACATTCCCATGAATCTTTACAAACTATAAAGTCTTTTCCATCTACAGTAATAGTATTATGGCCTGAAGGATCTTTAAACTCATATCTTTCTGGCTTATGGACATAAGTATACCTACCAGAATCAACAAGTATGTCTTCTCCATTAGCATATAAATCTATATGAAGTTTATCAGAGTGCCCATGTCCAGCCCCTAAAGTTCCACAATAGAAATGGAAAAAATTTTCTTCTTCACTCCAATCTGAATGAATGTAGTAATTCCCACTTTCTTTAAGCTCTATAGCTGTTTTTTCTGGTTTATATACCTCCATACCTAAATATTCATTTGCCGCATTTATACCTAAATCCCATATAGTATCAAAATCAAACTTTTCATATCCACCATATTTTAAGACTCCATCTTTATAAAGATAAGCGGCCTTAGTTATTATATCTCTTACATCAATATCATCACTATCCCCCATCATTATTTCACAATGATCTGGCTTAGCATGATAAAGTGTAGCATATGCCATTTTATACAAATTTTTATCTATTATCTCCGGCATCTTAATATTATTTCTATCGCATAATATCTTCACATCAAGATAACAATGCTCAACTTCATTATGATACATTGGAGATTGCTCCCAATGAACTCCATCGCCATAAACTTGAATAGTTATTTCTTCTGCTAATCTTCTTAATGCTTCTTCCCTATATTCAATACTTCTTTTAGTTTCTGGTAACATAATTCCTGCTATTAATAACCCATGATTTTGTAATACGCCCCAATTGCTCACTAATCTAAATGTATCATATACATCCATTAAATATTCAGCATGCTCTATTATAGATTTTTCAAATATATCATAAACTTCATCTGTTAAGCTTGGACTATTTTCAAAGTAACAAATAGCCTTAAACCAATACTCTAATCTTAACCCTGCTTCTATGGTTCTCCATGCCTTTTCATTTTTAGGATTATCCTTCTTAACATTCTTTATCCAATGTGTAAGTTGAGATACAAATGCTTTTGCATACTTTTCATCCTTAGTTAAAGCATATGCTTGTCCTAAACATATCCAAAATCTATGCCTATTAAATTGGAATATCCACTCTTGGTCATCACCAGGCATACGAACCCAGTCTATTTCTCCTTCAAATATTTCTGGTACAGTAGTTCTTTCCATATCCCATCTTAAAGTAAATAAAAAACTCTGATTTACAACATCATTAGCAACAGCTATAATTTTCTCTGCCTCTTCCATGCAATTTTCTTTTACATAATCACTTATTTTTTCTATATCATCAATAAAAAATTTTCTATTTTCTTTACTAAAAAACCCACTCTTACTCATAATTCATCTACACCTCTTTTATCCTTCTTATTACCAAAATAATAATTCTACATCATTTAATATTGAAATTCCTTCAACAAAATAATAATCTCCATATATTAATGGAACATCTAAGTTCTTTTGCTCTGGGAAATGTCCAGTTCCATGCTTTAATAGGCCTTGTTCATTATTATCATCTTTACTTGAACATTTTTCATATAAATTTTTTAATATATCTTCACCCGAATTTAAATATACTTCTGCTTCTACATCTGATACATATTTACCTAACATCATTAATCCACAAGCAGCTATTGCACCGGCAGATGAATCTGGATATCTATATCTTACTTTACCATCTTGAGGTACTCTAAAATCCCAAACTGGACAATCCTCCCCTTTAACATTTGCTATAAAATAATTAGATACTTTTTTAGCTGCATTTAACAATTTTATATCACCAGTATATTTATAAGATAATGTTAATCCATAAATAGCCCATGCTGTTCCCCTTGACCATGAACTATTGGGTGCAAAGCCTTGGCCTCCTAGCCTTTTAATAACCTCTCCAGTTTCTGAATCAAATTCTACCATATGTTGAACTGATCCATCCTCCCTTATAAAGTGCTCTAAAACCATATTTGCATGAATTTCTGCAATATGTTTGAATCTTGGATCCTTAGTTTCTTCAGATGCCCAATATAAAAGTGGTAAATTCATCATACAATCTATTATTGCTACTCCACTATTATCCTCATCCTCTCTCCAAGGATTCCATGCTCTTATATAGTTACCTTTAATATTAAATCTTCCTGCCAAAAGATTTGCAGCAAGTAAAGCTCTTCTTCTTGCTTCCTTATTTCCTGTTATTTTATAATTGGCTAAACTTGTTAATGTCCACATAAAGCCCATATCATGGTCCACACTTTCAGTATCACCTAATAAATGCTCCATTTTTTCTTCACATTTTTCTGCTGTTAATTTAAATTCTTCATTATTACTACCAAGATAAACTCTCCATAATAATCCTGGCCAGAATCCAGCTGTCCACCATTTCTCGTTTTCTAAACTATAAACACCATTATGAGAAGCATGTGGAAAGTTACTTCCTATTACTTCATTATTAATTTTTGTTTTTTCTTTTATAAAATCCCATGCTTCACTTTTCCAGTTAATACTCATTTTTCTATCACCCTTATTACCCTTATTTTATATATAATTTAAAATTTTCATTAAAAATATTGTCACTTATTTTAGATATTAATCCAATTCTATATACAATACATTCATTGCCATAATGATTTTTTACCATTTTCTCTTCTATTTTTAACTCTAAGTTATTACTATCAAATTTTAACCTTATTTCATTATCTTTAATATTCCAAAGTATTAATCCTTCTTCAATAGCACTTGGTTTAATGTAACTTATTAATCCTTCATTAACAGTTAATTTATATAAAGAATTAACTGTATCATTAATAATTAGTTCCCTATTTTCATAACTATACTTAACTTTTCTTTTATAACTTTCTATATTAGCCTTACTATATGCATTAGTTATATCTATTATTAAATTTATATTATCTTTATCACAATCTTCTAATCCAAAATTACAGTTTTCATTAGTTTTACTTTGCTCAACTCCATTTATTAATGGTACTGAATGATAATATGATCTTGTATGGTCATAAGTATATCTTTCTTTACCAAAGTATCCAGCTGTATATGGCCCAGCCCCTAAATCTGTAAGTATAACATTGCCATTAACCGCCAATACAAAGCTTCCTAAATCATTATGATTATGTGGCTCATTATTACTTCCACCTTTTATAGAAAAAAATACATCTTTATCTCTTAATGTAAACCATTGCGATTCATTAAATAAATTAATACCATCTTTTAAATTATTATTAAATATTTCATTGCTAGTCCACCATAAATTTCTACTAATATGTGCCCATCTGTAACAGTGATCAAAATCAAATGATGTTATTTTACTTACTATTGGCAAATTAATTTTATACTTTTGATATAAATATGATATTAATCCACTTGGAAGTGCCATATCAGGTGGAACATCTGAAAATGGTACAAATACTTCTTCAGAAATTTGAACTGCTTGTGGAAAATTAGAAATAGCTAATATTTTTTCTATGTGATTATCTTCAATATCTTCGTTTTTTAATGCCTTATAATATATATAGTATCCTAATCCATAAGTCCAATATCCTATTCCCTCTAAAGAAACACCATCATTATTAAATCCAGATAAATAATATTCAAGTGATTTTTCTACTCTTCTAATTATTTCATCTTGTCTTTCTCCATTTTCTAAAATCAATGCTGTAATTCCAATACAACCTGCACAAACAGCACTCCAATTATGAGTAGCCTCTTCCCATTCCCACTTTTCATTAATAAATGGATTTAATACTCTTTCTTTTATTTGCTTTTTAATATGATTTATTAACATCTTATCTAATTTATCTTTATGTATTATTATAATTTCACTTAAAGTTTGTGCTGTTTCTGCTGAAAATAAATCTATAATTTTATTAGATTCACCAATGAAACCGCTATCATCAAAATGTAGATGGGCTCCCAAGCACCAACTAAATTCATTAGATATTGACCATAATAATTCCTTAAAATAATCTAATGCTTTTTGAGAATTCGACCATTGTAAATATAAAGCTAATACAGTTAACTGCTTCCTCTTTTTAAAGTATTCTTCCTCAAAATCTTTTCTTATTCCACTCTCAAAAAATTTTAAATAAGAACTATAAGATATTTGTGGAACATCACCATCTAATATACTTTCTACATAACTTTCAATTTCATTAATTAATTTTTCATTAATTTTATTTTTTTCAATCGACTTCTTAAAATATTTATTAACCATAAATAACTTCCTCTATCCCAAAACTTTTTTACATTAATTTAATTATAATATAAATTTTGTAAACTAATAAGCTGTTTTGTGAAAAATGGAAAGCTGTAAAACAGCTTCCCACTAATTTTCTTTTCCGTAAACTTCTATTTGACTTAATGCAGGAAAAGGTGATGGATCATCAGCTTTTATTAAATCACTAAAGGTTAACCATTCTATTGTTTTTTCTTTAAATTCTAATACATGGGCTTTATCGCTTTTCTCTAAATTCCAAACAATCTCAGAACCATCCGAAAATCTTAATGTAGCCTTTATCCACCAATTATCATGCGGAAAATCTGATCTCGTATATATTATTATTTTATTTGTAATAATACTCCTTCCAAAGTCTAATCTAAAGCATGCATCATCTCTCATTCCAATTCCCCAAGATTCATATGGCCATCTTCCATGAGATTGATTCTCACAATTTCCATTTATGGCATTCCTAGCTGCAAAAACTGCTTCGCCTCTTGTTTCTATGTTTGCTGATGCATGAGGATAAACGCCTTTAATCTCTTGTTTATCTATAACATTAAGTGCTAAGTTTTTATAGCTTTCAATCTCTTCTTTTTTTGCAAATCTTAATGATAATAAATGTGTATCTCCATGAAATACCTTTGGAGAATAACTAATTCTCTTTTCTCCAAAAGGAATTTCATAAACTATTTCATTGTCAGTTACATATACAAAAGATTCTCCCATTGCATCATCAACTTGAGCATATAAATAAGTATTTTTTTCTGATGTAGTAAAAACTATCTTATCTCCTTCTTCATATGTCTCCTTAAATACAAGTCTTACTTCTTCAGTATCTATTTTCTCTAACTTTACATTACCATCTTTATCTATTATTCTTATTCCTAATTCCCTCATATTTATCTCCAAACCTTTGACTTAGAATTTATATTACTCTAAGATAGTTTCAATACATTCTCTTATTTTCTCACACTTACAATTTTCAAAGAAATATTCCTTAAATTTTTGTCCTGCGATTGCGCCTTTTACTAAATCTTGATCTAAATTTTTTAATATAGTTACTAAATCAACATGAGTTATCTTTTTAACTTCATCTAATATTTTTTTATTTCTTTGCTCCGGAATCACTCTATCCTTAGGATATCCTTGACCACTTTCACCTTCAAATAATTTTTCAAATATATATTGTAAGTTTAATTCAGCTCCCCATCCAAAGCCCTTAGCAAAAGGTAATGCTATGGCATTACCATCATTTATTTGTGCAAACATATATGCATCAGATGGATCTACTACATGTCCACATAGAACTCCTGGGAATGAATTACATGCAAGCATAGCTCCTTCACCAGTTCCACAACCTGTTATTACATAATCAGCTGCTCCAGAGTTAAGTAATATCGCAGCTAAAATTCCATTTTGAACATATGTTAATTGCTCATTATCCTCAGCACTATACATTCCATAATTAAAAACTTCATGTCCTTTTGGTTCTACTACTTTCTTTAAAGTTTCAAATATCATTTCATTTTTTGAAGCTTGACTATTTTCATTTATTAATGCAATTTTCATTTTAATATTCTCCCTATTCTAAAAATTATTTAGGTTGCTTTCCAATATAAGCTAATATTCCACCATCAACATATAAAATATGTCCATTTACAAAATCAGAAGCATCTGATGCTAAAAATACTGCCGGACCTGCTAAATCTTCTGGTGTTCCCCAACGTGCTGCAGGCGTTTTAGCTATAATAAATTGATCAAATGGATGTTTAGAACCATCTTCTTGTACTTCTCTAAGTGGCGCTGTTTGAGGAGTTGCTATATATCCAGGTCCAATTCCATTACATTGAATATTATATTCACCATATTCAGAAGCTATATTTTTAGTAAGCATCTTTAGCCCACCTTTTGCTGCTGCATAAGCAGAAACTGTTTCTCTTCCTAATTCACTCATCATAGAACAAATATTAATAATTTTTCCATGACCTTTTTTAATCATTCCTGGAATTACAGCTTTAGATACTATAAATGGTGCATTTAAATCCACATCAATAACTTGTCTGAAATCTGATGCTTTCATTTCTAACATTGGAATACGTTTTATTATTCCTGCATTGTTAACTAAAATATCAATAATGCCAACTTCTTTTTCTATTTTTTTAACCATTTCATTTACTTTATCTTCATCTGTTACATCACAAACATATCCATGAGCCTTTATACCTAATTCAGCATAAGCTGTAAGACCTTTATCTACTAATTCTTGCTTTATATCATTAAATACTATTGTTGCTCCTGCCTCTGCATAAGATTTTGCAATTGCAAATCCTATTCCATAAGCTGCTCCTGTTATTAATGCTATTTTACCTTCTAATGAAAATTTATTCATAATTAATTCCTCCTTCAAACTCTCTTTTATCTATCTTAAATCAGTCATTTTTACTGCGTCCATATCATCAAAGTCTTGGTTTTCTCCAACCATTCCCCAGATAAATGTATATGCCTTAGTACCTACACCAGAGTGAATCGACCAACTTGGTGATATTACTATTTCTTCATTTCGAGTAACTATATGTCTTGTTTCTGTTGGCTCTCCCATATAGTGCATTACAAAATTATTTTCTGGAACTTCAAAGTATAAATATACTTCCATTCTTCTATCATGAGTATGACAAGGCATAGTATTCCAAACACTTCCTGGTTTTAATTGAGTCATTCCCATAACAAGTTGACAACTTTCCACTTGTCCAGGAAGAATATATTTTCTTATAACTCTATGATTAGCTTCTTCTAAAGATCCTAACTCTACAGTTACACAATCTTCTGGTTTAATAAGAACTGTTGGATAAGTTTTATGGGCTGGTGCACTATTGAAATAAAATTTTGCTGGATTATTTTCATCTTCACTTATAAATTCAATTTCTTTACTTCCCATTCCAATATACATTCCATCTTTATATTCTAATATATATTCATTTCCATCTATCTTGATTTTTCCAGTACCACCTATATTAATTACTCCAAGCTCTCTTCTTTGAAGAAAATATTCAGCTCTTAACTCACTTCCTGCATCTAATGATAATGATTTGCTAGGAACTGCTGCTCCAATAATTATACGATCTATATGGCTATATACCATTTTCACTTCGTTTTTCACAAATAAATCTTGTACTAAGAATTCTTCTCTTAATCTATCAGTTGTATAATGTTTTACATCTTTTGGTGATGCTGCTGTTCTTAATTCCATAATTCTTCTCCCCTTTATCTTCCTATAATGTTATTGTAATATTTAAAATTAACTATTTCTTGTGGTTTTAATGCATAAATATTGCAAATTTTGAACTCTTTATCTATCTACTCTACCTGCGCCATCTCCTTCTGCTAACTTTAATATTTCATCAACAGTTGCTAAATTTATATCCCCAGGTATTGTATGTTTTATTGCAGCCGCTGCAATAGCAAATTCTAATGTTTTTTCCATACTGTATCCACTTAATATTCCATGTAAAAATCCTGCTGCAAAAGAATCTCCCCCACCAACTCTATCGACAATATGAAGATTATATTTTTTACCATCATAAATATTTTCATTATTACAAACAGCTGCTGACCATCCATTATCTGATGCACTTATACTTTCACGTTTAGTTGTAACAAGATATTCAAATCCATATTTATTTAAAACTTTTTGCATATTTTCTTTATTGATGCATATTGAGTATTCACCATTTATAAAGTCATTTTCTCCATCACTATAACCCAGCATCTTAGCTGCATCTCTTGCATTTCCAAAACAAATATCAACATACTCCATCATTTCTGATAATATTTCTTGTTTTTCGCTTATTTCATCTGTCCATAATTTTGCCCTATAATTTAAATCAAATGATACTTTTACATTATGCTTTTTTGCATATTTTAAAGCTTCTAATGTTAATTTTGCTCCTTTTTTGCTTATAACAGGAGTTATACCTGATATATGAAATAAATCAACCTCCTTGAATATTTCATCAAAATCAAACTCTGAAGCCTCAGCCTTAGCTATTGCTGAGTTTGCTCTATCATAAACAACACTGGATGGACGTATAGATACTCCATTTTCTAAAAAGTAAATTCCTAACCTATCTCCACCTCTTACTACATGATCACAATTTACATTAAACTTTCTAAGAGTTCCTATAGCACATTCCCCCATAGCATTATTGGGAACCTTACTAACAAAATCCACCTTATGACCATAATTAGCCAATGAAATTGCAACATTAGCTTCTCCACCACCATAATTAATATCAAAAGATGTTGCTTGCATAAATCTCTCATTTCCTGGTGGTGATAGTCTTAACATAATCTCCCCTAATGTAACTACCTTAGACATAACACCCTCTCCTTACTTTTGTAATAAATGAATGGCAAAGCCCCCAATTTCCTTCTTTAAATAATTTGAGACCAATTCTCCTTTTTCATTAAAGAATTTATTTTTTTCATCAACCTCATAACCTTGATTTTCTAAATAATATATAGCTCTATCTATATTATTAGTACCTATTGCTAAATGACCATTACTTCCCAAAAACTTACTTTTCAATGCTTCTATATAAGTTCCTGCAAAAATTGATGATGGCTTTTCATTCTTTTTAAATCCAAACAAATTTTCAAATGCATCTGCTATTTCTGAAGAATTTTCAGTGTCTGTTGGGTTTATTCCAACATGAAGTAATTCAAACCCTAACATTCTTTCTACTGCTTGTCTTGTAAGATTTTTTATTTCTTCAAAGTTTCCTGACTCTATTAACTCTGGCGTAACCATCCATGTTCCACCACAAGCAATTATTTTATTGAAACTTAAATAACTTTCTAAATTATTTAGATTAATTCCTCCAGTAGGCATAAACTTTATATTTCCATATGGTGCAGCCATAGCTTTTATCATTTTCAATCCTCCAGCTGCTTCTGCTGGGAAAAATTTAACTACATCAAGCCCTAATTGAATTGCTTCTTCTACATCACTAGGATTAGCACAACCTGGAATCATTAATATCCCTTTTTTATTACAATATTCTACTACTTTAGGATTTAAACCAGGACTTACAATAAACTTAGCTCCCGCTTCAATTGCATCATCTACTTGCTTAGTATTTAATACTGTTCCTGCTCCAACTAACATATTTGGATAAGCTTGTACCATTTGTTTTATTGACTCTTTTGCTGCAGTAGTTCTAAATGTTATTTCTGCACATGGTAGTCCACCTTCACATAATGCTTTAGCTAATGGAACTGCATCTTCAACCTTTTCTATTTTTACAACTGGTATAATTCCTGTTGATTGTATTTTCTTTAATATATCATTCATTCCCTCACCTCTATATTATTTTATGTAGCATATTATTATCTCTATAGGTAAAGTTTATCATTTCAAAATATCTATTTCTTGTTGTATCATTACATAAATATTGCAAATTTTGAACTAATATATTATAATTTAAGTAAAATATGGAAGGGATTGTTTTTAATGAAGGAATATAATTCTTGTAGTGATTCAATAAAAAATTGTATAGATAATAAATATTTTTCTATTGCTCACTTGTACAAAGAAGAAAAATCCATGTCTATGCATATACATGATTGTTATGAAATATATTACTCAATTTCTGGTGGTAAACAATTTTTAATTGATAATAAATTTTATGATATTAAACCTGGCGATATTTTTGTAATAAATCAATTTGAAAGCCATTATATATCACAATTAGATAAAATAGTTCATGAAAGAATTGTTATTTCTATTTATCCAGAATTCTTAAAATCTTGTTGTACAAATAATACTAACTTAGATTTTTGTTTCTCTACTCGAGATAATAATTTTAGTCATAAAATCTCTTTAAATAAGGATGAGCAAAGTAGATTTATATATTTTATTAATAAAATTTTAGCTTCTGATGGATTTGGTTCTGATGTAATTGAACATGCTAGTTTTTTAGAATTGATGACTTTCTTAAATAAAATTTATATTAAAAATCATACTGATTTTACTGATAGCTTTTCTTATAAATATAACAACCAAGTTGATTCTATAATTGAGTACATTAATGATAATATTATGAATGAAATTTCTATAGATGATTTAGCTAATAATTTTTATCTAAGTAGCTCTTATATTTGTAGAATCTTCAAAGCTGCTACTGGAACTACTATAAATAAGTATGTTACTGCAAGGAGAATTTCTATCGCTAAGTCTTTATTATCTGATGGTGAAAGTGTTAATTCTGTTTGTGAAAAATGTGGTTTTAATGATTATAGCAATTTCTTGAAAACCTTTAAAAAAGCTGTAGGAATATCCCCTAAGAAATATTCAAATTTTAGTACTAGCTAAAAAATAAAGAGATTATCGGAAACTAAGTCTCCAATAATCTCTTTTTCTATTTATTATTTACTTCTTCATCTAAGAACTTTTCAATTCTCTTAAGCGCTTCAATTATGTTTTCCATTGATGAAGCATAACATGCTCTAATAAACCCTTCCCCACATTCACCGAAAGCATTTCCTGGCACTGCTAGTACCTTTTCCTTTAATAAAAGTTTTTCACAGAACTCATCTGATGTCATTCCTGTAGACTTAATACATGGGAATACATAGAAAGCTCCAAGTGGTTCAAAACAATCTAATCCAAGCTTTCTAAATCCATCAACAAGAACTCTTCTTCTTCTATTATATTCCTTAACCATCTTAGTAACACTTTCATCGCCATTTTTTAAAGCCTCAATGGCTGCAAATTGTGCTGTTGTTGGTGAACACATTATTGCATATTGATGAATCTTCTTCATAGCATCTAAAAGTATTGGATGTCCACATACATAACCTAATCTCCATCCTGTCATAGCATAAGACTTAGAGAAACCATTTATAACAAGAGTCTTTTCCTTAATTTCAGGGAAACTTGCTATAGATACATGTGGTTTATCATAAGATAACTCTGCATATATTTCATCTGAAATAACAATTATATCCTTGTCCTTTAATACTTCAACAAGTGGCGCTAATTCTTCTCTTGTCATTATTGCTCCTGTTGGATTATTAGGGAATGGTATAATAACTACTTTTGTTTTTTCAGTAATTGCTTCTTCTAATTCCTGCGCTGTTAACTTAAAATCATTTTCTGCCTTAAGATTTATAACCTTTGAAGTAGCTCCTGTAAATGCTGTACATCCCTTATATGCAACAAAGCTTGGCTCTGGAATAATAACTTCATCTCCCGGTCCAACTAAGGCCCTAAGTGCAATATCTATCCCTTCACTACCACCAACAGTAACTAAAATCCCATCCTTTGGATTATACTTTAAGTCAAATTTTCTATATAAATACTTAGCTATTTCCTCTCTAAGCTCTATAAATCCTGCATTAGAAGAATAATGAGTATCACCTTGTTCTAATGAATATATTCCTGCTTCTCTAACATTCCAAGGTGTAACAAAATCTGGCTCTCCTACACCTAAAGATATTACCCCTTCCATTTCATTTACTATGTCAAAATATTTTCTTATACCTGAAGGAGGCATTTCCTTAACTTCTTTTCTAATCAAATTTTCTAGCATCATATAAATATTACCTCCCTATTAGGACTTTTCTTTTCTTTAAATATAGTTCCATGATCTTTATACTTCTTTAATACAAAATGTGTTGCTGTTCCAATTACATTATCTTGTACTGCTAACTTTTCTGATACAAACATAGCAACTTCCTTCATTGTTTTTCCCTCAACTATAACAGTAAGATCAAAACCTCCTGAAGACATTAAATAACATGCTTTAACTTGATCAAATTTATATATTCTTTCTGCTACTTTATCAAAACCTTCTCCTCTTTGAGGTGTTATTTTAACTTCAATAAGAGCAGTAACTGTTTCTTTACCTGTATTCTCCCAATTTATAAGAGTAGTATATCCAGCTATTATGCTTTTTTCTTCATAATCTCTAATAGCTTCTCTAACTTCCTCTACAGTTTTCCCAGCCATCACGGCTATTTGCTCATCACTATATCTACTATTCTCTTCTAAAATCTCTAAAATTTCTTCCATAAACTAGCCCTCCTTATAATAAAAAAAGCCCCATCCCTCTATAAAAAAGGGACGAAGCTATAAAATTCCGCGGTACCACCCTCATAAGTAAATCTCTTTACTCACTCAGTAAGAATACTTCTTAAACAACTCCTTATTCAATAAATTGAGTTACAAATTCATATTCTATTCCTTATAACGTTAGGATATACGTCTTTACCTACATTAAGAGTATCTCTTAGTTCTCAGTAAGCGATTCAAAGGCTGCTTCATAAAAGTATTACTACTAAGTTACACCTAACCTTAGCTCTCTAAAAGTAATTACTTAAATTACTCTTCCTTATCATAATCTTTAATTTTATTAAAATAAAATCCAAACCTAAATTTGATTAATTAAATTTTTATCTTCATTTAATGAAATAAAATATTTCTTTTATAATATTATCTATTATATCTATTTTTAAGTCAATAAAAAACAACCTTATTTTACGTTTTTTTAATATATAATGTGAATATAAATTAATAAATTCTAAAATCTAATAACTTCAACAAGATTAAATACTTTATTCTCATATTCATACTTAAAAATACAACAATTAGGAAATCCTTTTTTAAGTTCTGTAGTTACAAATTCATCATCATGCCAATTTCTTAAAAAATGATAACAAGCTCCTGCATGAGATACTGCTAGTACTGTTTGATTATCTTCTTTTTCCATAATTTCAATACATGTATTTTTTAAACGCTGTTTTACTTCTTCTTGTGTTTCCCCTCCATAAGCTTTAAAAAATGTTGCATATCCATCTGGAGTCTTTGGATTTAAATCTTCACTTTCCCCTTCAAATACACCAAAATCCATTTCTTTTAATCCCTTTAATCGTGTGTATTTAACCTTATAATCAGTAACTATTTCTAATGTATCACAACTACGTTCTGATGTTGAACTATAATAATTATCAAATTTAATATCTTTTAAAAATTCACCTGCAACTTTTGCTTGTTCTCTTCCTAATTCAGTTAAAGGTGAATCACAGCTTCCTTGTATTTTTCTTCTTAAATTAAATAAAGTTTGTCCATGTCTCATTAAATATAAAGTCTTTTTCATTACTCTCTCTCCCTTAAGCATACTTCAGGTATTATCTATTTCACTTAAATTTTACACATTGAAGCTAACTCCAAGTCAAGAGTTTTGTTTTAAAATTTATAGAGAAAGTAAATTCACTTTCTCTATAAAAACAAGTTATTCTTTTATTCTGATTCTGTCTATTTATAATAATTTACACCTTCATTTGTTAATCTTTTTTCTTGTGCAGCTAACCTTACCTTATATTCATCCCAATTTCTATTCTCTTTAGGTGTCCATCCTATTTCAGCATACGCTGGTAATCTTGGATATATCATATAATCCATTTGATCTTGTGTTGATATTGTTTCTGTCCATAATGGAGCTTCTACCCCTAAAACTAAATTCTTTGGTGCATAATCTGTCGGATCCCACTTATATGCTACATCAACAGGAATATATCCTGCCCAATTAAGTCCATAAGGCGTTTCCTCATTATACTTCATATCTAAATAAGCTTTACTTGCAATTGATACAAGTATTTTCATATTCTTTTTTACAGCTTCTTCATTTGAATCTTGCCAGTTTTGAAGTATTACACTCGATCCTATTTCTGGAGAAGTATCTATCGGATCCCAACCTATTGGTATCTTTCCATACTTCTCTGCTATCTTTGCTACTCTTCCTACAAAATAATCATAATCTTCCTTTTTAGTATTAAGTGCTTCGTCTCCACCAATTTGAAGATATTTTGATGGAGATATTTGTGAAACTTCCTTAAATACATCATCTATAAATTCATAAGTCTTTTCACTATGTGCCATAAAAGAACTAAATCCTACCTCTGTTCCTGTATATAAAGGCGCTCTTTTACCATCGGGATTTAAAAATCCATAAGAAGCTAATGCTGCATTTGTATGACCTGGCATATCAAACTCTGGGACTATTTCTACATATCTTTGCATTGCAAAGTTTACTATATCTTTAAACTGCTCTTGGGTATAGTATCCACCTGGTCCTCCACCAACTTCAGTGCTTCCACCTATAAGTGTTAAATCAGGATATTTCTTTATTTCAAGACGCCATCCTTGGTCATCACTTAAATGTAAATGAACTTTATTTATTTTATATTGTGCTGCTAAATCTATTTGTCTCTTAATTTCATCAACAGTAAAAAAATGCCTTGCAACATCTATCATTAATCCTCTGTAACTATACTCTGGTTTATCTTTAATTACTGATGCAGGTATACTCCATTCTATATTTTCAAAAACCTTACTACTATCAATTTCAGGCGGCAACAATTGCTCCTCTTGATATTCCTTCTGGTTTATAAGCTATAATTTTAACAGCCTTTGAAGTGGTATCTATTTCATATCCTTCATTACCTAATTCCTCGTTTGAATTAATAGTTGTTAAGTAAATACTTCCATCCACTGGTTTATCACTTGTAATAATTTGTAAACCAAATCCTGTTGATGCATTTAATTTTTCCCTTATAAACTCTGCACTCCTCTTAATTTGCTCAGTTTCTTCATCATTTTTTCCTTTTATATAAATTGCACTATCTTTTGTTAAAGTAAACTTTCCTTCTTTACTTTGGTAACTCATTGGCTTTGGAATAATATTAATTTTCCCCACACTCCCTTCATCATTAAAAACCTCTTTTAAATCATAACTATCCATCATATATATTCTAAAACATATCACAGACATAGTTACTATTCCCATTATTATTAATAGAAGTGTTATTTTATTCATTTTAAATATATTTTTCATATGTACACGCCCTTAAAATTTATATTTTTTAACAGTTAAATTTATTAGGTTTTACAATTTTTATTATTTGTCTTTATTCTTGTAATAATACAAAATTATTTACATATTTTATATAAAAAAGCTACCAATACTGATTTTATATAACTCAATATTAGTAGCCTTAAACTTATAAAATAGTCTTTGCAAACTCCATATTATCAAATTCTTTTCTCTTAATATAATGTAATGAATCTATTAAATAACTCTTATGATGCTCAATAGTTTTTGAAAATACTTGTATCAATTCAACTATATTCTTATCTCTTTCCTCTTTATTGTATAAATATAATCCAACTAAATAAAATCTTATAAAACTAAATCTTATTATAAGCATCATATAACTATCAAAAAATGACATAACTTCATTAAATGGGAACATATTATTATAAATAAAGTTAACTAAATAGTTTTCTAAGATATAGCTATATTTATTAAAATATTTTTCATTATAATTCTCAAAAGCTTTTATATAAAACTCTGATTTATCTTGTATATTTTCTTCTTCACAAAAGCCATACCCATTTAACATTTTACTTGTACATTCCTTAAATCTAAAACTTTCAACATCCTTATCTACTCTTAATATTTTAAGCATCTTTCTAAATAGGTCTATTTGTATTATATAATTCATATTGCTATTTCCTAATAATAGATTAAAATCATCATCTGAATAAGCCTTAGCAAATAAACCAACATCATAACTTTCTATAAATTTAATTATATCATTATTATTTTGGATTTCTTCTTCAATCTGCTCTATAAAACATCCTAATGAATATAATCTTTCACTTATAGTAAACCTTCTATCTTGAATAATTTTTATACAAAAATCTCTTACCTCTTTAAAATATTTTAAAGGTGTATTTTTTACTTCTTTTAAATTTGTATTTATTTGTGCAGATATTATATGTTTTCCTATTTCTTCTTGTTTATTAACAAATTTTATTCCTTCTTCTTTTAATAAAATAAGCCTTGCAACTTCTGGACATGCTACATCTAAGGACATCTCATAACTTTCATCTATTTTATTAGTTACTCTTGGAAAGCATGTACAAACATTTGAAAGGTAATCTTCACCTAAGTTTGAATGAATAACACAATAATTTTCTTCATCTAAGAAAGGGCATCTATTATCTTTTTTTAATTTAACTATTCCATAATCAATATCTTCACTACTACATCTTTCGTTATTTTGAACATTTTTTTGAAACATTCTCTTCATTTCTGGATCTTGAACTTTAAAATATCTTTTAAAGGTTACTTTATCTATATCTATATTCCATCCAATACAGCAACTATCTTCACATTTTCCACCTATGCATTTAAAATCTTCAAAATACATTGGATATCTCTTGTTAATCTTTTTAGTCATTGTTTACTTCCTTTGATTATACTGTTATTTAAATTTAATTATATCATATTCTTATTAGATATTTATTCGTTTATACTCATATTAAATTTATTTATCCTTTATATACTTATCTAAATCCTTTACTTCTCTCATTGCCTCTTCATATTTCTTTGCTCTTGCATTTGGATTTCTTCTTAATATATTTATAGAATTTATATAAACCTTATTTTCAGTATTATTAATTTTTAATTCATGGGATTTTAACTTTGATAAATACTCTAAAAACTCAGCTTTTAATTTACTTGGCTCATCTATAGCCTTTGATGATAGCTCATCAAATTTATCAAGATATCTTGATACTTTTTCAACAAATCCCTTCATTGCTTCTTCTTTTAGTTCTAAATTTTTTCTAATAATTACTTCTATAGCCTTCTTTCTTTTATTATTCTTAAGTTCTACTTTCTCTTGATTAATGGCTACTTTTTTAATTAATTTTTCTTGAATAGATTTTACATCTTCGTTAACAAAAGCTTCTACTATTTCTACCCTTTTCTTTATATTAGTAATAGCATCATTTCTTTCAGTAAACTTAATTAAAATATTCTTTAAGTCCATAGCTTCATTGAATGATTGTACAGCATCAATTGTAATAAAAACAGTTATAATATATGAAATTACTTCTGATATTCCATTAGGTATTATTATAACTAATCTTGCTATATTAGGATTAACAAACCTAACTAAAAGTACAGAAAAAACTCCCCAAGCTAAAGATGATATTAAACAAATGTGTCCATTAATATTGAAAGGCTCTTTGCTGTAATCCCAGTACCTAACATGAAATAATTTCTCCATTGCTACTCCTGTTATATATTCTAATATTGTTGCAGAAATCACCCCTATAAAAAATACTAATATAAGATTATTCTCAACTGTCAATGTAGAAATTAATACTACTATAGCTCCTGATCCATAAATAGGTAATAATGGTCCTTTTAAAAATCCTCTATTTATCCACTTATGCTTTTTTAAAGATACATAACACGACTCCCATATCCATCCTATAAAACAATATAGATAAAATAAAAGAAGCCATTTATGTAAGGTGTATATATGCATTTTCTCCCCTCATTTCTTAATACTTACTTTATAATATATTCGTAAATTTTTTTAAATAAAAATATCTCAGAAAAAGTTATCCGTAATAAGTTTTTCTGAGATTAATTTAGGTATATATTAATAATTATATATTTCCTTATATTTCTTATCTAAATATTCAATAAAATATTTTGCTTGAAGCTCTTCCCCTGTAATTCTCTTTATTAAATCACTTGGATCATAAAGATTAGCACATTCATGTACATTTTCTTTTAACCATTCATATACTGAAGACAAATCTCCTGTAGCTATTTCGCTATATATATCAGGTATATCTTTGACCATTTTATTTAGCATTTGTGCTCCATAAAGATTTCCTAATGCGTAACTTGGAAAATATCCAAATGATCCATCTGACCAATGCATATCTTGAAGTACTCCTACTTTATCACTTGTAGGTTCTATTCCTAAATACTCCTTGTACTTTTCATTCCAAACTCTAGGTAAGTCAGCAACTTGAATTTTATCATTTATAAGTAATTTTTCTATTTCATATCTTATAATTACATGAATGCTATAAGTTAATTCATCTGCTTCAGTTCTTATTAATGAAGGTTCTACTCTATTTATCGTATTATAAAATTCTTCTTCACTAACCCCTTCAAATTGATTAGGAAATTCTTTTTTAGCTTCTTCATATAAATATCCACAAAATGCTTTATTTCTTCCTATTATATTTTCATAAAATCTTGATTGTGATTCATGAATAGCCATAGATGATGCAACATTTAATCCAGTACCTTCTAGATAGTCCGGTATATTTTGTTCATATATTCCATGTCCACCTTCATGTATTGCTGAAAACATTGCTGATGTAAAATCATTTAAATAATAATGATTAGTTATTCTAACATCCTTATTGCTCATATCTAAAGTATATGGATGTTCAGTTTCATCCATTCTTCCAGATTTAAAATCGAATCCCATAGTCTTTAAAATTTCAAGACAAAATCTTTTTTGATTTTCCTTTGGAAACTCTTTTCCCTCAAAGACATTAGAAATTTTTGTTCCGCTATTATTTATCTTTTTTAATATACTAACAATTCCATCTCTTAACTCATCAAAAACTTTATCTAATTTTTCAACAGTAAGTCCTGGTTCATAATCATCTAGTAAGGCATTATATTTATTTCCTTTATCCCCCTTATACTTTATTGATTTCTTTGTAAGCTCCACTATTTTTTCTAAAGAAGATTTAAATATTTCAAAATTATCTTCATTCTTAGCTTTCTCCCAAGCTAACTGTCCTCTTGATGCCGCTAAAGAAAATTCCTTTATAAACTCTTCAGGAAATATCTTTTCTTTTTCATAATTCCTTTTAAGTTCATGTAACATTCTTTTCTGAACAAAATCTAATTTACCTTCATTTTTCTCAAAAAACTTAATAAAGTCATGCATTTCTTTTGAAACAGATAAGTTATGTGCTTGCATTTGCATAAAAGACATTGTCTCTGCTCTTCCCTCTGCTGCATTCTCTGGCATTCCTGTTGTCATATCCCAATACATAAGACTTCCTACATTTCTATAATGCTCAATAGTTTTTAAATATTCTGAAAGCTCTTCTAACTTTTTCTCTAATTTATCCAAAAATTTAGCCCCCATTCTAATATTTTCTATTCACTTAATTATATACTTTATTTTGAATTAAATGAATAGTACATTTTTATCAGGAAAAAAATGTATGCGCCTCCGGGGTCAATCCATATTCTGGATTGACCCCGGAGGTTCATACATTATTTTACATTTTAATATTATTTAACTCTAAACATTATAGCTTCATATGGTCTTAAGTTTAATTTCTCAATCAATGTGCTTGAATCCTTATAATTGCTTAATAAAATATCAGCATGATTAAAATCACCGTCAAAACTGAAAATAACTTCCTTATCATAGAAATTACAAACTACTAATATCTTGTCTCCATTTAACTCTCTAGTATAAGCAAAGATATTTTTATCTTCAGGACATAATAAAGTATAATCTCCATAAATTATAGTATCATTGTTCTTTCTTATATCTATTAATTTTCTATAATGATGGAAAATTGAATTTTCATCTTGTAAACATTGTTTAGCATTTATTTCATTATAATTTTTGTTTACAGCAATCCAAGGAGTTCCTGTAGTAAATCCTGCATTTTCTGTTGAATCCCATTGCATTGGAGTTCTAGCATTATCTCTTCCCTTTGCATAGATAGATTCCATTATTTCATCATGGGTATATCCTTTTGAAAGTCTATCTTTATACATATTTAAACTTTCAATATCATTATACTCATTAATATCTTCGAATTTCACATTAGTCATTCCAAGTTCTTCTCCTTGATAAATATACGGAGTACCTTTCATTCCATGAAGAAGAGTTGCAAACATTTTCGCACTTAGAACTCTATATTCTTTATCATTTCCCCATCTTGAAACTATTCTTGGTAAATCATGATTATTCCAGAAAAGACTGTTCCACCCTTGTCCTTCAAGCTCTGTTTGCCACTTAGATAAAACTCTCTTTAAATCAAGTAATTCTAATTCCTTAAGATCCCACTTTTCTTTTCCTTCAATTTGATCTAATCCTATATGTTCAAATTGGAATACCATACTTAATTCTTTTCTTTCTGGATTTGAATAAAGCTTGGCTACCTCCGGAGTTGCTCCCCAAGTTTCACCTACTGTTAATAAATCATTTCCTTCTAATGCTGCCTTATTCATTTCTTGTAGATATTCATGTAATTTAGGTCCATTTCCTGTTATCATCTCATCTGGAACTTTACCGATAAGGTCAATAACATCCATTCTAAATCCACCAATACCTTTATCCACCCAGAAATTCATCATTTTATAAACTTCACTTCTAACATTTTCATTTTCCCAATTTAAATCAGGTTGTTTCTTACTAAATAAATGTAAATAGTATTGACCTGTTGTTTCATCATATTGCCATGCACTTCCACTAAATGTTGATCCTAAATCATTTGGTTCATGTCCATCTACTGGATCTCTCCATATATAGTAATCTCTATACTCATTATCCTTAGATTTTTTAGCTTCAATAAACCATTTATGTTCATCTGAAGTATGATTAACAACTAAGTCCATAAGAATCTTAATTCCTCTTTCATTAGCTTCTTTTAAAAGATTATCCATATCTTCCATTGTTCCAAATTCGTCCATGATATCACAGTAATCACTTATATCATATCCATTATCATCATTTGGAGATTTATAAACTGGGCTAAGCCAAATAACATCTATCCCAAGCTCTTTTAGATAATCTAACTTTTCCCTAATTCCGTTAATATCACCTATTCCATCACCATTACTATCATTAAAGCTTCTTGGGTATATTTGATATACTACTGAGCTATGCCACCATTGTCTTTCCATATTTGTTACCTCCACATTATAAAAACTCAATTTATCTTTTTATTACAATTAATGATTTATAATGTGATTATACATAATATTCTTATTACTTTACTTGCAAAATATAGGCTTTTTTTAACACAATAATGCTATTTTACTTCATCTTCTCTTTATTTTTCAGTTTTTCTATTGCTGTATCTATTCTTTTATTTCTTGTGTCTTCTTTCTTAGCTGAAGTTATCCATGTAACATATTTTTTTTGCATAGAAAAAGATAATGTATTCCAAAATTCTTTTATATTATTATCTAACTCTATTCTCTCTTTAAAATACGTAGGTATCTCAACAACTCTTTCTTCTTCATCTTTTTCTATTATTACTTCAATAATATCGCCTGGTTCCTTTTCTATCTTTTTTCTTATATCTTTAGTTATTCCTATAATATAACATGGTAATCCCATCTTAACTATTGAACCTCTATATTCAACTCCATCAAAAGTGGCTTTTACCTTTACCCTTTTAGCTCCATATACCTCTTCTACATCAAAAGGTATCTCTATATATGCTCCATCTTTTTCCTCTATTTTTTTTATTTCTGCATTAAATTTTTTCATTTGTTATTGCCCTCCTAGAATTAACTTTCCTGCATCTAAACTTTTATTAATAATAGTAATGTTCCAACTACAATTAAAATTAAACCTAATAATGATTTTTTTGATAATTTTTCTTTTAAAAATATATAAGCAAATAATACAGTTACTAAAATACTAAGCTTGTCTATAGGAACAACTATAGAAGCTAGTCCATCTTGTAAAGCCTTATAATAGCAAAGCCATGATGCACCAGTTGCTATTCCAGATAAAATTAAAAATATTAAACTGTTTTTATCAATCTTCTTAATATCTCCTTGTTTTTTAGTAGCAAAAACTATAATCCAAGCCATTATAAGTACAACTATCGTTCTAATAGCTGTTCCTAAATTTGATTCAACATTTTCTATACCAACCTTACCTAGTATAGATGTTAACGAAGCAAATAAAGCTGATAATAAAGCATATATTAACCATGCCTTTCCCTTAACAACCTTTTCTACTCCTTCTTTCTTTTGAATCATTAAGTAAGTTCCAATAGCTATTCCTATCATTCCAATTACCATGTTTATAGTTATCTTTTCATTTAAGAAAATAAAAGCTAAAATCATAGTTAATATTGTACTACTTTTATCAATAGGTACTACCTTATTTACATCACCTAATTGCAATGCTTTAAAATAACATAACCAAGATGCTCCTGTTGATAAACCTGATAAAATTAAGAATAAAAAAGTTTTTCCATCAATATTTAGTATTGTACTTTGTGAACCAATTATAAATACCATTATCCATGAAAAAATTAAGACTATAATAGTTCTTATAGCTGTTGCTACATGAGAGTCTACATCTTTAACACCTATCTTAGCTAAAATTGATGTAACTCCTGCAAAAAATGCCGATCCTAATGCGTATAATATCCACATAAATAATTATTCCCCCTTCATTTATGTAATTAAAAAGGTTGCCTAAGGCAACCTTTTACTTATTTTATAACTTAATTAAGTAAATTATGTCATAATTTATTCTACATCTAATTCTATATCATTAATAGATTCTATTCTTAATATTTTTATTTTACTATTACCTTTTTTATCAGAATAAGAAATTTTAATCCATTCATCATCTGCTTCTAATACCGTGCAATAACATTCCATACTTCCTAAAAATAATGCTTCTTCTGTTTTTATTTTACACTTTTCTCCCACAAGTTTAGATATTATACTTGACATATTATATTCCCCCTTTTCTTTCTTTGTAAGTTTTTTAATTTTTTTCTCAAGCTTTTTTACTCTTCCTGGATATGAAGAATAACACAAAAGAATAATAAAACTAAACCACCCCATCCACTCCAAGCTCTTTTCCCCCTCATTTATATCATTTAAAATCTCTTTATTATCATCTTATTATATATAAATTTTAAATATTTTGGAATAAAATCTAATTGTATCCTATAAAAAGATTCTATTAACCTTTTCATAGGATACAATTTATAATTATTTACTATTATCATTTAATATATTTAAAATATCTTTTTTATTAGTTATTACCCTTGGAATTTTAATTTGACTTTTTGAAACTCCCTTTGATATTAAATATCCTTTTATAATATCAAATGTATTTCTTCTAACTATATTAATACTTAAGCATGCTAATCTATTGTTTTTTCTAAATCTTCCATATGCCAAATTTGCTTTTTGTAACTCTTTATCTAAGGTATTTTCTATAAATTTTATTTTACTCTTTGGTATCTCTTCATTAAATTCTAAATAAAAAACATACCTTCCTGGTGTTATCCTATTATCCTCTAAAGTTGTATAATCAACTAAAGATAAATTAAATTCTTTTACAGTTTTACTAAGAGACTCCCTTAAATGATCTTCAGTTGTTTTTTCCGAAACCATATTAAGTGCTTGATTTTTTCTATATAAAAACTCTATCTCTGGTGAATTATTATAATAATCAACTACCTTAACAACATCACCTAATCTATATCTATAAAATCCAGCATAGCTAGTTATTATAATCTCATATTTTTCTCCTACTTTTAACTCATCTATACAATAAGTTTGAGGATTTTCTTTATTACTTTCTTTTACTGGAATAAATTCGTAAAATACAGTATCTGGTATTATTACATATCTTATTTTAGATATATATGGATTAATTCCTATCATTGCTTCAGTTGATGCATATGCCGGAGAGTATATTGGTACAGATCCAGTATAATAATTAACCATATCATCATATATAGAAAAATTAGCTCCTGTTACTGATGCAATATAAATTAATTTAGGCCATATTCTTCTACATATTCCTTCAAAACCTTTAGAAAACTCTAATTCCATTTCATCAGCTCGTCCTGCATTTGGTTTTAAACATTTATTTAATTTTTTTCTTGTCTCTCCATCAATATTTAAATTTCTATTTATACTACCTCTTCTAATATCTCTAACTAATAACTCTGCATTATCTTCTAACGTTCTTAATGCATCTAAAACATTTGATATAAAAACACCACTTATATAAGTTAAGTTTTTATCCTCAAGAGCAAATAATAAGTGTAAATATAATGCTGCATTTTTATCTTTAATTTTCATTACTTCATATGGTGAAGTATATATTTTAGGAAGTATGACTTTTATAGCATCCATTCCTCCTGATGTTGCTGAACATATAGGTACTCCACCTTCTGAATAAGTTGTCATAACAGTATCAGCTAACATTAGCCCTCTTCCATAATTCCATTTATTTTTCAAATTGTTATATGCAAATCTTTCGATTAACAATGCCATATACTTACTGCCAACTTCTCTTGATTTTTTAGTAACAGGAACTAGTTTTTGTTTACCTGTTGTTCCTGATGTATGTCCAAAAAATTCAACATCATCAGTAATTAAAATATTTTTCTCCCCTTTGAGCATTTCATTTATATATAGCTCATAATCTAAATAATCTGTAATAGGTACATTTGATTTATATTCATCCACAGATTTTATTGAATTAAACTTATATTTTTCTCCATATTTCGATGTACTATTTTTATTTAATATTTTAAATAATACTTCTTCATTTATATACCTTGAATTTAAAGTATACTTATTAAACTTTTTTTCTACTAATCCTCCTGCTGAAATCATAGTACGATATAAAACTTTACTTATTATACTCGTAATAAAGCACTTCCTATATATTTCTGTCGTAAGTAATATATGAAAGTGCTTTATAAATTGATTATTATATTCTTAAATTACTTTTTATGTTGAATTTTTTCACCTATTGATGTTAGTATACTGGCTAGTATTATTGAAATAACAGCCGCTATTAATACAGAAATTTTTGATACACTAAGTTCAACTTCTTCTCCTGCAAAAGCTATTTCTGATATAAATAATGACATTGTAAATCCTATTCCCGCTAGTATAGATACTTCTAAAACATCATACCATGATGTATCTTTAGGCTTTTTTGTTATTCCAATTAAACTTCCTAAATATCCAAAAGACATAATTCCAAGTGGCTTTCCTATAACTAAGCCTAATATTATTCCTATCATTAATGGATAATCTTTTGCTAAGTTCAAATCTCCACCTAATGCTATTCCTGTATTGGCAAAAGCAAATAAAGGAAGTATTACATAATTAGAAAATGGTTCTAATTTATGTTGCACCTTATAACTCAAATCTTTCTTTCTATCTTTTTCCTGTAATACTGGTATACTAAATGCTAAAATTACTCCACTTAATGTAGAGTGAATACCACTATAAAATATGGCTATCCATAAAGCTAAACCTAATATTAAATATGGATATAATTTATTTCTTTTATTAAAAAATCTAATAGAAAATAGGAGAGCTATTATAATTAAAGCAATAATTATTCCTGAAATTCTTATATGAGATGAATAGAATACCCCTATTATTATTATTGATAACAAATCATCTACAACAGCTAAAGTAAGTAAAAATAATTTTAATGAAATATTAAGCCTACTTTCTAATATGGAGAAAATTCCTATTGCAAATGCTATATCAGTAGATAACGGTATTCCTGCACCTATCTCAAATCCACTACTATAATTAAATAGAGTAAATATTAATGCTGGTACAACCATTCCTCCAACAGCTGCTATCACAGGAAAAGATGCTTGTTTTATACTTGAAAGTTTTCCATATACAAGCTCTCTTTTAATTTCACATCCTACTACCAAGAAAAAAATAGCCATTAGAAAATCATTTATAAATAAATGTAAATTAAATTCCTTTCCTATTTTTAAATCATATAATATAAAATTGTAAAATTTATCTAACTGAGTGTTGGCCAAAATTAAAGCTAATATTGTACTTGCCAATAGTAATATTCCTGGAAAGGCTTCTGAATTTACTATACTTTTTTTATTTTCTTTATTCTTTCCCATAATATTTCTCCGACTACTTACTTCTTTTTATTCACTCTTATATTTTGTACAGTTCTATGCTTTTTATCCTTTGTGTAATGCAATACTTTCTATTGGAAATATATATCTGTTTTATTAATTAATAATATAGCAAAACAAAAAAGTCTGAGACACTAACTAAATTAGTAAATGTCTCAGACCTTTAAAATTTCTCTATTTTATTCTACTACCTTTTTCTTTAATAATGCTAACATTGCCATTCCTACTACAGAACCTATAACAACTGCAGCTAAGAATCCAAATGGATTTCCTATTACAGGTAATACAAATATTCCACCATGAGGAGCTCTTAATTGACAGTTAAATAACATTGTAAGTGCTCCAGCTGTTGCAGAACCTAATACACATGAAGGTATAACTCTTAATGGATCTGCTGCTGCAAAAGGAATTGCTCCTTCTGTTATAAATGATAATCCCATAATGTAGTTTGTAAGAGCTGATTGTCTTTCTCTCTTAGTAAACTTATTTTTAAAGAATGTTGATGCTAAAGCTATTGCAAGTGGTGGAACCATACCACCAGCCATTACTGCTGCCATTACTTCATAGTTACCAGATGCAAGTGATGCTGTACCAAATACATATGCTGCTTTATTGAAAGGACCACCCATATCAATTGACATCATACCTGCAACAACAATTCCTAATAATACTCTACTTGTTCCACCCATTGAGTTAAGGAAATGTGTAATTGCTTCATTTATTCCGCCAAAGAATGGATTTACAAATATCATTATTACACCAATTAATCCAATACCAAAGAAAGGATATAATAATGTTGGTTTTAAACCTTCTAATGATTGTGGTAATTTATCAAATATCTTCTTTAATCCTAATACTAAGTAACCACCTAAGAACCCTGCAAATAATGCTCCTAAGAATCCTCCACTAATAACTGATACTGAAGAATCAAATGCACTTGCATAAGTTGTTCCTAAATTAGCTAACATACCACCAACAAAACCAACTGCAAGACCTGGTCTATCTGCAATACTCATTGAAATATATCCTGCAAGTACTGGTAACATAAATCCAAATGCAGTTTCACCTATAGTTTTTATTAATGCAGCTATTGGAGTATTTTTACCAAAGTTAGCTGGATCAATACTGTAGTTGTCTAATAAGAACGCTAAAGCTATTAATATACCTCCACCAATAACAAATGGTAACATATGAGATACACCATTCATTAAGTGTTTGTATATTTGTCTTCCAATACTTTCTCCATCTTCTGATGATGAACCTTCACTATCACTTCCACCTGCATGATGGTAAACTGGCGCATCTCCACTAGTAGCTCTATTTAATAATTCTTCTGTTTTATGTATTCCATTTGCAACTTTAGTTTGAATAACTCTTTTTCCTTCAAATCTAGCCATTTCAACTTTTTTATCAGCTGCAACTATTATACATTCTGCATTAGCTATTTCTTCATCAGTTAAAACATTTTTAGCTCCTCCTGAACCATTAGTTTCAACTTTTATTGTAATTCCCATATCCTTAGCCTTATTTTCTAAACCTTCAGCTGCCATAAATGTATGAGCTATACCTGTTGGACATGCTGTAACAGCTAATACTCTATATCCATTGGCTTGTGCTTTTTGTGCTTCCTCTTTATCACTTTCAGCCTTTAACTTATCATTTTCTTTAGAATCAATAAGTGATAAGAATTCATCAACACTTTTAGCATTTATTAATTGCTCTTTAAAATCTGGATCCATTAACATCATTGATAATCTTGCTAATACATCTAAGTGAAGATTGTTTTCACCTTCTGGTGCTGCTATCATGAAGAATAATTTTGCTGGTTCACCATCTAAAGAATCATAATCAACACCATTAGTAAGTACCATTGCACTAAGACCAGCTTCTTTTACTGCACTTGTCTTAGCATGTGGAATTGCTATATTATCTCCAATTCCTGTTGTACTTAAACTTTCTCTTTCTAAAACAGCCTTTTTATATGAATCTTTGTCTCTTAATCTTCCTGTAGCATCCATTAAATCAACTAATTTATTTATTGCTTCTTCTTTGGAATCTACCTTAGGATTAAGTGCTATGCCATTCTTTTTTAATAAATCAGTAATTTTCACTTTTTCTTCCTCCTTAAACTATCTATTTTACTTGTTCTAATAATTCGTAAACATAATCTTTTGTAGCCAATCCTTCTGAAAATGCTGATGCACTTCCTGTTGCTACACCTAATTTAAATCCATCTTCAATTTTTCTTGAATTTAAATATCCAGCTATAAATCCAGCAACCATTGAATCTCCTGCTCCAACTGAGTTTTTCACTACACCTTTTGGAACATTACTTGTTGTAACTCCTCCATTAGAGTCTATTAACACTGCTCCATCTCCAGCCATAGATATAATTACATTTTGTGCTCCCATATCTTTAAGCTTCTTTGCATACTCTATAACTTCTTCTTTATTATTAAGCTTTACTCCAAATAATTCTCCTAGTTCATGATGATTTGGTTTTATTAAAAATGGATTATACTTTAGCACTTTAAGTAATGATTCACCAGTTGTATCAACTATAAACTTAACATCTTTCTCTTGAAGTCTTTCCATAATTCTTTCATAAACATCTGTTGGCATTGTTTTTGGAATACTACCCGCTAAAACTAATATGTCTCCAGATGTTAATGTATCTAACTTTCCATAAAGCTCTTGTAATGCTTCTGCTGATATATCTGGTCCACCACCATTTATTTCACTTTCAACATCAGCTTTTATTTTTACATTTATTCTAGACATACCTTCTTTTAGTTTTATGAAATCTGTATCACATCCAAACTCTCTAACCCTTCTTTCTATTTCATCTCCAGTAAAGCCAGCTATAAATCCTAGTGCCTTACTTTTAACTTCTAGATTGTTTAATACTATTGATACATTAATTCCTTTTCCACCAGCATAAATAAATTCATTATTACTTCTATTAACATGCCCTAAGTTAAATTCATCCATCTTAACAATATAATCTAAAGCTGGATTAAATGTTATTGTATATATCATTAGTTTTCCGCCTCCAAAATTTCTGTTTCATATCTATATCTATTATTCTCTAAAGCTCTAGTTATTATTTTAGCTTCTTTAATATTTGCAAAAGTTATTGAACTTATTTCATCAAATTTTGATTTATCACATAAAACAAATCTTTTTTTACTTCTATGTAATGCCTCACTTTTTACCATAGCTTCTTTAACATCTGGTGTAGTAAATCCTCTTTCAATATCTACTCCATTTGATCCAAAAAAGCCCTTTGTAAAATTGTATTTTCTTAAACTATTTACAGTTTCAGCTCCTACGATGGCTTCAGTGGCAAGTTTTAATTCTCCACCTAAAATATACGTAGTACATTTCTTTTTAATTAACTTTCTTGCATGAACAATTCCGTTAGTTACAAATATAGCTTTTGTATTATTTATAAAATTAATCATAAGTTCTGTAGTTGTTCCTGCATCTATATATACTAAATCATTATCTTCTATTAATGATGCAGCATATTCTGCAATCTTTAACTTTTCATCTATATTTAAAGCCTGTCTATTCTCAACAATATCATCAGTTGTATTTATACTTACTTCTTTTAGTAATGTAGCTCCTCCATGAACCTTCTTCAATAATCCTGCTTTATCAAGAGCAGTTAAATCTCTTCTAATAGTAGACTCTGAAGTATTTAAATATTTAACTAAGTCATTTAAATAAACCACTGATTCTCTTTCTAACTTTTCTAAAATAAGCTTATGTCTCTCTTCTGATAACATTTACATCACTTCCTTGATTTCATAATACTCCACTTTTAATGATAAGTCAATCATTTTCATTCAAAAACTTTCATTTCCATTCATAACCATTCATTTTATTTGCTAGTGGATTATCCTAATTTATATTTTTATATCAAAAATAGTTGTAATAACTATTATTAGACTTATCTTCTTAAATCTAATATTGAATCTTTTTAGAAAAAATGAAGTAATTAAAAGCGTTGTATTTCATATTGCTCTTTTTGCAACTCAAATTTCTAACAATTTAGTACAAACTATTGCTAATAATTCTTTAAAACTTATTTAAAAGGGTGTAAATTATTAAGTATATTGTACAAAGCTGAAGCAGCATAATATATAAATTCAAATTTAAAATAACTAAAAAAGACACTTAATTAGATTTAATATAACCATAATTAAGTGTCTCTTATTTTAATCTATAATTTTAAACCTATAATTATTATGCTTTCTTCTTTTTGGAATATAAATCGAATACAACTGCAAATAATAATACTAAACCTTTAATTACATATTGCCAGTTACTATCAACACCTAATAATGACATACCGTTATTAAGTACCCCCATTACAAGTCCACCTACAACAGCTCCAATAACTCGACCTACTCCACCACTTGTTGATGCTCCACCTATATAGCAAGCCGCTAATGCATCTAGTTCAAAGTTAACACCTGCTTTGGGTTGTGCTGAATTAACACGAGCTGCATAAGCTAATCCTGCTACAGCTGCCATTAATCCCATATTTAAAAATACTAAGAATTGAACTTTAGCAACCTTTACACCTGAGAGTGCAGCCGCTTTTTTATTCCCTCCAACAGCATATACTTGTCTACCAAATACTGTTTTATTAGTTATAAATGTATATATAGCTATTATTATCCCTGAAATCACTAATATATTAGGAATTCCCTTATATGATGCTAAAACAAGAGTTGCAACATTTATAACAACGACTTTAGCTATCGTCTTAATTAAAAATACATTTTTTGATTCAACATTAAAATTATATTTTTTAAGCTTTTTTCTATTATTAATATCTGACCAAATGAAAACTAATGATAATGCGATTCCTACTAATACTGATGAACCTACTAAATATCCATCACCAACCATAAAATAGAAAAGTGGAGGAATAAATCCTGATCCTAAATTTGCAAATGATGTTGGGAATGGTGCAATTGTTGTACCATTTAAAAGTATCATTGTTAATCCTCTAAAAACTAATTGACCTGCTAATGTAACAACAAAGCCTGGGATTTCCTTATATGCTATCCAATACCCTTGTATAGCACCAACTATCATACCAATTGCTAAAGCTATAATAATTGCAAGTATTGGATGTAATCCCTTATTAACCATAGCCACCCCTGCCACTGCTCCAATAAATGCACTTACAGAACCTACTGCAAGGTCAACTGTTCCTATTATAACTACTAATAACATACCTACCGCAAGAATAAGAATATATCCATTTTGTTGTATAAGATTTGTTATATTAAGAGGCTTTAACATAATTCCTTTTGTTAAAATTTGAAATATAACTACTACCGCAACTAATGCTATTAACATACCATTTTCTTTTATTAACTTACTTATCGAAATTTCTTTTCCATTTTTTCCATTATTCAAGTTTTTATTAATTGGTAATTTTACTTCACTCATTACATTTCCCTCCTATTTAGATGCCACAATCATACTCATTATTACTTCTTGATTTGCTTCCTTTGCATCCAACTCTCCTATAATTTTTCCTTCATTCATTACATAAATCCTATCACTCACTCCTAATACTTCCGGTAATTCTGACGAAATTATAATAACAGCTTTACCTTGATTAACAAGATCATTAATTATAGTATAAATCTCATATTTTGCTCCAACATCTATTCCTCTTGTTGGCTCATCCAATATTAATAAGTCAGGCTCTGCATAAACCCATCTAGAAAGTACTACTTTTTGCTGATTACCTCCACTTAGTTTTCCTGTTATTTGAGTTATACTTGGTGTTTTAATTTTCATAGATTTTCTAAAATCTTCAGCCGCTAAGATTTCTATCTGATCATTTATTACACCATATTTAGATATTTTACCTAATGATGAAATAGAAATATTATGCCTTATATCATCGATAAGGTTCAATCCAGCTTCCTTTCTATCTTCAGTAACATATGCTATTCCATTATCAATTGCATCTTGTACATTTTTTATATGAATTTCTTTTCCCTGCTTCTTTATAGAGCCTGATATTTTTTGCCCATAGCTTCTTCCAAATATACTCATTGCAAGTTCAGTTCTTCCTGCCCCCATAAGTCCAGCAATTCCTAAAACTTCACCCTTTTTAACTTTAAAATTTACATTATCTACAACTTTTCTATCTGAATAATCTGGATGATAAACATTCCAATTATTAACTTCAAATAATACATCTCCAATTTTAGATACTCTCTTTGGATAACGTTCAGTAAGTTCACGTCCTACCATTCCCTTTACTATTCTATCCTCTGATATTTTCTCAACAGTAGCATCTAAAGTTTCAATTGTGGCTCCATCACGCAATACAGTAATAGAATCACATACCTTTGATACTTCATTTAATTTATGCGATATTAAAATTGATGTTATTCCATGAGATTTTAACTCTAACATTAAATTTAATAGATTTTCACTATCATCTTCATTTAATGAAGCTGTTGGTTCATCTAAAATTAATAGTTTTACATCTTTTGATAGTGCTTTTGCTATTTCAATTAATTGTTGCTTCCCAACTCCCAATGTATTAACAATTGTATCTGGATCTTCATTTAATCCTACTTTGGAAAGTAATTCTTTTGTTCTAATTCTAACTTCATTCCAATCTATTACACCATGCTTTGCTATTTCATTTCCCATGAAAATATTTTCCCCTATACTTAAATAAGGACTTAATGTTAACTCTTGATGAATTATTACAATTCCATCATGCTCACTATCTTTTACACCTTTATATTTGCATGTTTTTCCATTATAAAGTATTTCTCCTTCATAATCTCCATATGGGTAAATACCACTTAAAACCTTCATTAATGTAGATTTTCCAGCACCATTTTCACCACAAATAGAATGAATTTCACCCTTTTTAACTTTTAAATTTACGTTATCTAATGCTTTAACTCCTGGGAAAGTTTTAGTTATATTTTTCATTTCAAGTATAATATCATTTTTATCACTGACCATATGATTTCAATCTCCCTTTTTAATTGCCTATAAATTATTTTTCTCAACACTAATTAAGTTCTGATTCTTCTATATAACCTGAATCAACTAAAACTTCCTTATAGTTATTTATATCAACAGAAATAGGAGTACAAAGATATGAAGGAATAACCTTTACACCATTATCATAAGTTTCTGTATCGTTTACTTCTACTTCTTCACCCTTAAGAATCGAATCAACAGTTTTAACAGCTCTGCTTGCTAATTCTCTAGTATCTTTAAAAATTGTTTGAGTTTGTTCACCTGAAATAATAGACTTTATAGTTGCTGTTTCAGCATCTTGTCCAGTTATTACTGGCCATGGAAGATCAGCTGTACCGTATCCAACACTTCTTAATGCTTCAACTATTCCACGACTTAATCCATCATATGATGAGAATACTGCATCTACTTTTTTACCAGATGAATAGTTTGCTGTTAATATATTTTCCATTCTTGATTGAGCTAAAGCCCCGTCCCATCTTAATGTACATACTGTATCAAAATCAGTTTGTCCTGAAACTACAACTAAACTTCCGTTATCAATATACTGTTGTAATACACTCATGGCACCATCGTATAACATGTGTGCATTATTGTCATCAGGAGATCCTGCAAATAATTCTATATTATAAGATTGTCCATTAGCATTTTTTAAATTTAAAGCCTCTTCAATATACTCTCCTATTTGAACTCCTACCAGTGTATTATCAAAGGATATATAATAATCAACGTATTCTGTATTTTTAATTAATCTGTCATATGCAACAACAGGTATTCCTGAATCATGTGCTTTTTGACAAAGGTCAGTTAAAGCCTCCCCATCTATATTCGCTATTACTAAGCAATCAACACCCTTTGTTATTAAATTTTCAGCTTGTGAAACTTGAGTTTCTACAATATCTTCTGCATATTGTAAATCTGTTTTATACCCTAACTTTTGAAGTTCTTCTACCATATCATTACCATCATTGATCCAACGTTCTGATGATTTTGTCGGCATTAATATACCTATTGTTTTTCCATTAGCTGTATTTTCAACACCTTCAGTTCCAGTTTCAACACTTTCTGATTTTCCCCCACCAGTAGCCTCATTAATATCAGTTGTAATACCACAACCACCTACTGTCCCTAATAGACTCATAGACAATAGCATTGCCATAAATTTTTTCTTCATAAAATCTCCTCCCATAAAACCATAATTTAAAATTTTATACCATATCCACCTTTAAACGTTTTCGTAAGGGTAGTTATATGCCCTTATATCTTTTAAAATTTAACCATATTGAATGCTAACTCGAAAAATACTAATATCATCATAACTTTTGTATAATATGAATTTACCTCAAATTTATAGTTTGAATTTTTCTTTTTATATAGTATATTAACAACTACTCCTACTATTATTGCTATAGAAAAAATTAATAAACCTGTAATTGTACATTTTATAACTCCTATATCTATTAGTATAAAATATAATAATAAACATGGAGCAACTAAATAATATAAAATCTTATTACTTGTTGTAATATATTTTTCACTCATATATATCCCCCTTGTATGATATAGGTATAACATTTGATAGAAAACTTAATACATTTCTAACGAACATTAAATCATATCATTATTTTATTATTCTTATTTTAAG
>SKEA01000519.1_pt1 | contig 36062 bp, 27 predicted proteins | sample 4826601 | NCBI WGS metagenome assembly SKEA01 (sample SAMN11008821, study PRJNA524170) | human gut metagenome | biome: Human fecal sample; material: Feces; isolation source: fecal sample from pouch patient p13, p53 | host: Homo sapiens | place: Israel: Tel-Aviv | collected 2016-07-06 | reverse complement strand
TCACAGCAGATGGTAATATTGATAAGAACATTGAAGAAATGTTTACAAATATTCATGACTATATATATAGAAAGACGGGACAGTTTATGTATATTGCTGTGTCCGGTTTATTCAACGATTATCATGAGCTTCCACAGGTAATGGATGCAGTTGATACACTGATGAATAATAAGTTTTATGAGACAGGAAGATATATTTTTTCTGATAATATCAGTGAAGATACACCTGTGCTTGTACAGATTGATGATGATGCACTTATGAAGCAGATGAAGCAGGATATCAAGATGAAGGATATCACATTTTTACGGATACATTTTGATGCATTGTGTAAGAAATACAGGGGGCAGTCGAACTTCTCACATATATACATCAAGTTCGTATTTTCCAATCTGTTAAAAGATTTCTATGACAATATTCCGGGTGCTGATGAGGCGGAATTTGGCAGGGAGATTGACAGGCTGTATAAGTCGGAGGATTTCTCATGCATTATGGATATAGTGAATAACTATATTGATTTGTTGGAAAAGAGTTTCGGAAAAGAGCCGGCCACGTCACACCGGGAGATTGAGACCGTAAAGAATTATATACATAACCATTATGGTGAGGAGATTGGCGCACAGCAGCTTGCGGATATGGTTTATCTTGCACCAAGCTATTTAAGTTCACTTTTTAAGAAGGAAACAGGCCAGAATCTGAGCAAATATATTAAACAGTACAGAATGGAGAAGGCTAAGGAACTGCTTACCGGTACGAACATGAAGATTGTGAATATAAGTGAGCAGGTGGGTTATCCAAATGTTTCATATTTTGTACAGAGCTTCAGGGAGTACTTTGGTATAAGTCCACAGAAATTCAGGGATCAGGGAGAATTGAGTTGAAAAAGATTAAGCAGAAAATCAATGATATAAGATTGCAGAACAAGCTTGTCATCATATATGTAGTGACCGGACTTATTCCCCTGATTGTACTTTTTGTTTTTGCATACTGTCAGATGAGAAACATTCTTATGGACAGAGATTTAAAGAGCATCAAAGGGGCAATTGAGCAGTCTGTTACAACGGTGGATGGGCAGATAGAGGTGTATGACAACCTGTCTAATTATATAACATTTAATGATACGCTGTCGGGAGTGCTTTCATACGATTACAAAAGCACATATGAGATGTATAACCAGATTGTTACTACATTTGACCCTATGCTTTCATCATTAAAGTATTTTCACAATGATATTAACAGGGTAACAATATATGTGGATAAAGCTATTAAACATGACACAACTATAGCTCCAATAGAAGAGATAAAAGACAGACCTTTTTATAATTCTGCTGCTGAAAGCACTAAGATACAGTGGTTTGTTGATGAAGACAGCAGGACACTTGTTTCAGCACGAAAAATGTCAACGCTTGACCAGCTAGGGATTCTTGGAATCATGTACATAGATGTTGATTATGACAGCATGATGAGTTCATTTACAGGTGGTCTTGAGCAGAACTGCGGAATGGTGGTGCTTGACGCTGATGGAAAAGTTATATGCAGCAGTGACACATTTGAAAACAATAACACCAGATACAGATTAAACAGTAAGAAGCTGCTTTCACTAATCGACGGGGCAGAATGGGATAATGATACATGTGGAAATACAGAGGGTTATTCTGTAGTAAAGAAGGAAAGCTCTGTTACCGGATGGACAGTATATGTCTATGAACCAAGAAAACTTGTGCTCAGGTCAGCTAATTCAATGATTACAATGATTGTAGTTGCATTTGTGGTAGCAGTTGCAGGTGCCGCTGCGGCGAGTATATTTACAACAGGCTTCATTACAAGAAGAATTAATAAATTAAAAAACAGTATGGCAAAGGTTGAAAATGGAGACTTTGATGCGGTAATTAATACACAGGACAAAGATGAAATAGGTGACCTTATTCATAGCTTTAACAGCATGACAACACAGATTAAGAATCTTATCACGCAGGTATATGAAGGACGTATAAGCCAGAAAGAATCAGAGATGCGGGCATTAAGGGCACAGATTAATCCGCATTTCCTCTACAATTCATTATCGCTTATCAATTGGAAAGCAATAGAATACGAGCAGGAGGATATAAGTGAGATAACACTTGCATTGTCTAACTACTACCGTACATCGCTTAATAAGGGAAAGAATATACTAAGCTTTGAGCAGGAATTAAGCAACATGCAGTCGTATCTTAAGATTCAGCAGATAATGCATGACAACTCATTTGATGTGGTGATAAATGTATCAGAGGAAGTTATGCCATGCGAATCTTTAAACCTTATACTCCAGCCATTGGTAGAAAATGCAATAGACCACGGTATAGATCTGCTGACAGACAGGAAAGGTGTAATAACAGTAGAGGCCAGGATGCAGACGGATGAAGAAGGTAAAAAGCTTGTATGTGTTACAGTGTCTGATAACGGTGTAGGAATGGACAAAGAAACTGCACAAAACTTCTTAACAGTCCAGTCAAAAGGGTATGGTGCAAGAAATGTTAATGACAGAATAAGACTTTATTACGGCGAAAGCTATCATCTGGAAGTGCAGAGCATACCTGATGAGGGAACAACAATAACAATAAAATTCCCGGCAAAACCATACAACACAAAAAACTGATATGTTTCTAAAATATCTTATATTTTAATATTAACCCCTCCTTAATATAATTAGATTATCAAAAGAGGACAGTAATCAAAGCTGTCTCGGATAATTATTAAGGAGGGTTTTTTTATGAAGTTTAAGAGATTAGCGGCTGCAGTGATGGCAGCAACAATGTGTGGGTCACTTTTTGTGGGTTGTGGCAATGCTAAAAAGGATGACACAGCAGCAGGCGAGGAAAAAATCACAGCTACAATCAAGGTATGGGGCTGTGCAGAAGATCAGGCAGATGAGAACGGCAAATGGCTTCAGACAATGTGTGACCAGTTTAATTCAGAGCATCCTGACTGGGATTTAACATTTGAATACGGTGTATGCTCAGAGCAGGACGCAGGAAAGATAGTTCCACAGGATCCAGAGAATTCAGGAGATGTATACTTCTTTGCTAACGACCAGCTTCAGACACTTGTTGATGCTAACGCTATTGCAAAGCTTGGTGGAGAGACAGCAGATTATGTTAAGAAAACTAACTCAGATGCAATTGTGGATTCAGTATCAGTAGATGGGGCTGTATACGGAGTACCATTTACAACTAATACATGGTTTATGTACTATGACAAGAGCAAATTCACAGACAGTGATGTAAAGAGCCTTGATAAGATGCTTGAGAAGAATAAGGTGGCTTTCAATATTACAGAGGGCTGGTATATGTCATCATTCTTCCTTGCTAATGGATGTAAATATTTTGGAAAAGACGGAAAAGATAATTCAGCAGGTGTTGATATCTCAGGAGATAAGGGAACACAGGCAACACAGGCAATGGTTTCACTTGTAAATAATCCTAACTTTGTCAATGACCTTCAGGGTGTTGGTATCGCTGGCTTAAGAGATGGTTCAGTTGGAGCTTACTTCTCAGGATCATGGGATTATAAGAGTGTTAAAGAGATTCTTGGAGACAATTTTGGAGCAGTTTCACTTCCTACAGTAAAGATTGGTGGAAAAGACAAGCAGATGTTAGCATTTGCAGGTTCTAAGGCAATCGCAGTTAATCCTAACTGCAAGTATCAGCAGGTAGCAGTTGCACTTGCAAAGTATCTTGGAAGCAAGGATGCACAGAAGAAGCACTATGAATTAAGAGGTGTTATTCCTTGTAATACAGAGCTTCTTGCAACTGATGAAGTAAAGAAGGATGCACTTGTAACAGCACAGAATGATACATTTAACAAGACATCAGTAATCCAGCCAACAGTAACAGGCATGAATGATTACTGGGCACCTGCACAGAACTTTGCTAAGGCAATCGTAAATGGTGAAATAACAGCAGATAATGCAGCAGCTAAGACACAGGATTTCTATAAGCAGATTAATACATCAATTGCAAAATAATTGATAGGGATTAAATGCTGAAAGGAGTGGCGCATAATGGCAGTTAAGTTCACTGAATCATTTAGAAAAGGAAATATATTTACGAAGTTAAGCATTCTGATTCCGGGACTTGGTAATCTTGTAGGAAAGCAGATTATAAAGGGAATTATGTATATAGCTATAGAAGCAGCCTTTGTATGCTTTATGATTATGAAGGGAATTAACTGCCTTGCGATGCTTCCAGGTCTTGGAAGCAGACCGCAGCAGGAAGTCTGGAATGAGAAGCTTGGAATATATGAGTATGTTGCAGGTGATAATTCACTTCTTATACTTCTGTATGGAATAGCAACAATATTCATTATTATAGCTTACATAATAGTTGCAGCGGGTGCTGTGAAAAGCTCATATAAGCTGGAGCTGTTAAAGGAAAAAGGAAAGCATATAAACACATTTGCAGAAGACGTGAAGTCGCTGTTTAATGAGAATCTTCATAAGCTGCTGCTTACACTCCCGGTATCAGGTGTGCTTATATTCACAATACTTCCGCTTATTTTCATGATAAGCATGGCATTCACTAATTATAGTAAGGTTGACAGCCATCTGGTGCTTTTCGACTGGGTAGGACTTGAGAATTTCAAGCAGATATTCGATTCAGGAAGCATGATAGGACAGTCTTTCTGGTCAGTATTTGGCTGGACTATAGTGTGGGCAATATTTGCAACATTTCTTAATTACATATTCGGAATACTTGTTGCACTGCTTATCAACAGAAAAGGTACGAAATTCAAAGCTTTCTGGAGATTTATATTTATACTTTCAATTGCAATTCCACAGTTTGTTTCACTTCTTATTGTCAGAAGCATGCTGGCACAGGATGGAATTATAAATGTTGTTTTAAAGAATGCAGGATGGATAACAAAATCACTGCCATTCTTTACAAATGCGACTTGGGCAAGAATCACAGTAATCGTGGTAAATCTGTGGATAGGTATTCCATATACTATTCTGCAGGTTACAGGTATATTACAGAATATACCTATGGAGTTGTATGAGGCAGCAGATGTAGATGGAGCTAATGGATTTGTCAAGTTTATTAAGATAACAATGCCATATATGTTATTTGTAACGGCACCATATCTTATCACTACATTTACTGCTAATATTAACAACTTTAATATTGTTTATCTGCTGACTAAGGGAGATCCGGTTATGGCAGGTGCAACGGCAGGAAAGACAGACCTTCTGGTAACATGGCTGTACAAGATGACAATAGATTATCAGTATTATAATCTTGGTGCTGTTATCGGTATTATGACATTCATATTCTTAGCGATTGGTTCACTGCTTGTATACAGAAGAACGAAAGCGTATAAAGATGAGGAGGGATTCCAGTGAAAAAGAAAAAGACTATTAAAAATATACTGGCACATACAGTGCTTACAATATTAGCGATAGTGTGGGTAAGTCCTCTTTTCTGGATACTCCTCACAAGCTTCAGGGCTCAGAAGGGTGCTTATACAAGCTCCTTCTTCCCAAAGCAGTATTCACTTGATAATTATGTAAAGCTTTTTACAGATACAGGAATACTTAATTTTCCACGAATGTTTACCAATACATTGATAGTAGCAGTATTCTCATGTATTATATCAACTTTTTTTGTACTGTCAGTGGCTTACTGTATGTCACGTCTTAAGTTTAAGATGAGAAAAGCAATGATGAATATCGCAATGATACTTGGACTTTTCCCTGCATTTATGGCGATGGTTGCCGTATATTATATACTTAAAGCAGTAGGACTTTCAGAAGGAGCAATGATAAGAGTTGCGCTTGTGCTTGTATATTCAGCATCATCAGGAATACAGTTTTACATTGCAAAGGGATTCTTTGATACTATCCCTAAGACAATAGATGAGGCTGCTATGATAGATGGAGCAACGAAGTGGCAGGTATTTACTAAGATAACAATACCTCTCAGTAAACCAATTATAGTGTATACAATACTTACATCATTCATAGCACCTTGGGTAGATTTCATATTTGCAAGAGTAATCTGCAGGGCAAATGCGAAGTATTATACCGTAGCAATCGGCTTATGGCAGATGCTTGAAAAGGAGTATGTTGATGTATGGTACACAAGATTTGCAGCAGGAGCAGTTCTTATATCAATTCCAATTGCAGCCTTGTTTATGATAATGCAAAGATGTTATAATGAAAGCATGACAGGTGCAGTGAAGGGTTAGATATATGAATAGATTAAAGCAAACATTAAAAAAATGTGTGGCATTTGGTGTCACAGGAATAATACTTATATTAGCCGGGTGTAAAAGCCCGGCTGGTTTTGTGTCTAATGATAATGAAGAATACAATGCGAGAATGGAAGAAGCGAGAACAACTCCATTCGGAGCTTACCCGGAGACTATAGAATATACACTTGGAAAGATGACAAGTGTTAATAATTCCAATATGCCGGAGAATGACACTTATACGGATAATGCGTACACACGCTATATTAAGTCTGTGATAAATGTGCAGAATGTTGATGTATTTGAAGCAAACGACAGTCAGTATGACACTAATGTTTCAATGGTAATCTCAATGGGAAGCCTTCCGGATATTATGGTTGTATCAAGTCAGGATGAGGTTGAACAGTTAGTGGAAGCAGGACTTATAGAGGACCTTACAGAAAGCTACAATAACTGTATAAGTGACAGAATCAGGAAAATGTATGAAAGCTATGGCGATTCACTTAAGGATATGGTTACATATGATGGAAAGATAATGGCACTGCCGGAGACTAATATAACAGATGGACCTAATCTTGTGTGGTTAAGAAAAGACTGGATGGATAAGCTTGGATTGTCAGAGCCACACACTATTGATGATGTTGTTAATATAGTGAAGCATTTTATATCAGAAGACCCTGGAAATAATGGCGTGGATGCGTCCGGAAAACCTAATACAGTGGGGCTTGCAGTGGATACAGATGTGACAGGTGAATGTGGTTACAGCAGTGAATTTCTGCTGGATATAATATTTGCCTGCTTTGGAGCGTATCCAAAGCAGTGGATAATGAACGATGATGGTGAGATTGTATATGGTTCGGTTACAGATGAGGCAAAAGAAGCACTTTCGTATATAAACAGTCTGTATAATCAGGGGGTTATAGATAATGATTTTCTTCTGAGAACATCAACCAATATATGTGAGCTTATAGAGAATGGTCTGTGTGGCTCGTTTTTTGGACCATGGTGGGCACCGAATAATCCGCTTGCTAATGCAGTAAGCAGGAATCCGGATGCAGACTGGCAGCCATATTTAATAGCAACGGATTCGGATGGGACAACGAGTTATCACAGCCAGAACCCGTGTTACAAATATGTTGTTGTAAGAAAGGGCTATGAACATCCTGAGATTGCAGCCAAGATGATAAGTGTCATGTTTGATAAGGTAAGATTTGACTGTACAGACTCAGAAGAATTCAAGAATTACTATCAGATTAATGTTGAACCTACGGCAAGACCTTTATCAATAAATGTTGATTACAATAATGCACTTTCAATATGTTACAGGAATATAGATGCTGCAATTTCAGGAAGAAAGAATCCTGACAGTCTGGAACTTCTTGAACGTTCATTTTATGATGCGTGTAGTGAGTATATCAAGAATGCTAACAAAACAAGTACGCAATGGGCAGCGTATATGTCAAGAATTAAGGCATGCAGTCTGATTGCACAGGATAATATAAAGGTAGTTGATTCGCTTTATTTTAAGACCACAGACACAATGAAGAGCCATTGGTGGAGACTTAAGGCTAAAGAAAAAGAGGCATATTTAAAGATTATAAGTGGAGAAGAAGATATATCTTACTTTGATACATTTGTAAAAGAATGGAATGAACAGGGCGGTCAGACTATTACATCAGAAGTCAGTGAGAGTATGAAATAATTGGCTGTGAAAATATGGTAATATATGATACAATCTTAATTAATGTAAATATATTAACGATGGAGGTTTTATTTTGAAAGAGAGAGAAAAATTCGGCTCGCGACTCGGCTTTATCTTAGTGTCTGCCGGGTGTGCGGTGGGACTTGGTAATGTGTGGAAATTTCCATACATATGCGGGGAAAATGGTGGTGCGGCATTCGTGCTTATCTATCTTGTATTTCTTGCAATTCTTGGATTTCCTATTATGTGTGCGGAGTTCACAGTAGGACGAGGAAGCGGTAAAGGTGCTGCAAGGGCATTTGAAGAACTGGAGACTAAGGGAAGTAAATGGCATCATTTCAAATGGGTATCGGTAGTAGGAAGCTACGTATTAATGGCTTTCTATACTATGGTTGCAGGATGGATGCTTTATTATGCATGGCGTGAGGCAAGAGGTTCGTTAGCAGGTTTAGAGCCAGATGAGGTTTCAGGAGCATTTGGAACTATGCTTTCACAGCCTGGTACAATGACAATTTGGATGATTGTTGCAGTTTTACTTTCGTTTGGTGTATGTGTATTAGGATTACAGAAGGGCGTTGAGAAGATTACTAAGGTTATGATGTTACTTCTTCTTATCCTTATTGTGGTACTGGCAGTTCATTCACTTGTACTTCCTAATGCATCAGAAGGTGTTAAATTCTATATGGTGCCTAATCTTGATTCTATTAAATCAAGAGGTTTAGGACCGGTTATATTTGATGCCATGACACATGCATTCTTTACCCTTAGTGTAGGCATTGGCGCAATGGAGATATTCGGAAGCTACTTAAAGAAAGACAGAACAATAGGTGGAGAGGCTGTTAATATCATTCTGATTGATACATTTGTTGCTCTTATGGCAGGATTCATAATTATTCCTGCATGCTTTGCATATGGTGTTGCTCCGGGTGCCGGTCCATCACTTTTATTTATAACACTGCCTAACATATTTAATCATATGGCGGGAGGAAGAATATGGGGAACAGCATTCTTTGTATTCATGTCATTTGCAGCATTATCAACTGTAATTGCTGTATTTGAGAACATTATTGCTTTTTATATTGACCTTAAGGGATTTTCAAGGAAAAAGGTTGTTGCAGGTAATGTTATATTCATGATACTGCTTTCACTTCCTGCTGTATTAGGCTTTAACAAGCTTGCAGCTTTCCAGCCTATTGGTCCGGGAAGTTCAATTATGGATCTGGAGGATTTCCTTGTTTCATATAATCTGCTTCCTCTTGGAAGCATGATATTTGTATTATTCTGTACCAAGAAGAACGGCTGGGGCTGGGAAGGCTTCAGAAAAGAAGCTAATGAAGGAAAAGGCCCTAAGCTTCCTGAATGGTTAAGATTCTATATGAGTTATATACTTCCGGCTATTATAGTGGTTGTATACCTTAAGGGTTATTATGATACATTTAAACCAAGGGGAACAGGTTATCTTGTTGGCTGGATGATATTTGCGTGTGTATTGCTTCTTGCAATATTCGGAATTGCTAATTATAAGAAGAAAGATGCGTAATCTATGACTAAGAAAGAACTTGCTTTAGAGGTTATAAGAAGATTAAAGGCAGAATATCCGGATTCGGAGTGCAGTCTTGATTACGATGATGCATGGAAACTGCTTGTAAGCGTAAGACTTGCGGCACAATGCACTGATGCAAGAGTAAATGTTGTGGTTAAGGGGCTGTATGAGAAATATCCTGATATAGCATCACTTGCTGCAGCATCTCCAGAAGAGATTGAAAAGATTATAAGACCTTGCGGTCTTGGAAAAAGCAAGGCAAGGGATATATGTGCATGTATGCGCATGCTTCATGAACAGTATAATGATAAAGTTCCTGACAGCATGGAAGAATTATTAAAGCTTCCTGGAGTTGGAAGGAAGAGTGCCAATCTTATTATGGGTGATGTGTTCGGAAAGCCGGCAATTGTTACAGATACACACTGCATAAGGCTTTGTAACAGAATAGGTCTTGTAAAAGACGAGAAAGAGCCTAAGAAGGTTGAGATGGCATTGTGGAAGATAGTCCCGCCAGAAGAAGGAAGCGGATTGTGCCACAGGTTTGTAGACCACGGAAGAGAAGTGTGTACTGCAAGAACTACGCCGCATTGTGAAAGATGCTGCCTTAATGATATCTGCAAGAAAAATGGGATAAAAGTGTGATTGAATATGCATTTTTATTATGGTAGTATTTTATTGTGGTTCATACTAATGAACAAAATGTATGGGAGGGGAACATGGAATTAAAAGAATTAATTAAATACGCAAGAGATAACAGGTGTTCAGATCTGCATATTACTGCAGGAGAAGCGGTTGCAGTAAGAAAATATGGTGAACTTGAGCTTCTTGATATAACACCTTCGATAGAAGAAACAGAAGATATGATATTCTCAATTCTTGGTGATGAAGATATACAGAATGTTCAGGCAGGAAAAGATATTGATGTGGCATCTACTGATGAGTCTGGTGGACGATTAAGAATTAATATATATCATCAGAGAAGAAATCTTGCAGCAAGTATCCGTCTTCTTGATTCTGTTATACCGTCGTTTGAAGAATTGGGACATTCAGGAAAACTTTTTTCTAAGCTTGTTGAGAAAAGGTCTGGTCTTATTCTTGTAACAGGTCCTACAGGAAGTGGTAAGTCTACAACACTTGCAGCTATGATTGATTATATTAACAACAATATGTCAAGACATATTATAACAGTAGAAGATCCTATAGAGTATGTATATGGGTTTAAGAAATCTATGATACATCAGAGACAGGTAGGAAGAGATGTACCTGATTTTGCGACAGCACTTCGTTCAGCACTTCGTGAAGACCCGGATGTTATTCTTGTAGGAGAGATGAGAGATTATGAGACTATCAATGCAGCAATTACAGCTGCTGAAACAGGACATCTTGTATTATCAACACTTCATACAAGAAGCGCTACACAGACAGTTGAGCGTATAATCAGTGCATGCCCTATTGAGGCGCAGTCTGCACTTATAATACAGATTGCATCTGTATTAACTGGAGTTATAACACAGACACTTGTACCTCGTGCAGAGCAGGAAGGACGAATTGCTGCAACAGAGATTATGCTTAATAATACAGCAGTATCTAATCTTATTAAAGAGAAGAAGACTAATCAGATTCAGACCGTTCTTCAGTCAAATATGCAGACAGGTATGCACACAATGAATTATTCGCTTGCTAATCTTGTTAAGACAAGAGTTATTTCAAGGGATGTAGCTTTGAAGTATTCAGAGAATCCAACTGAACTTGCTAAAAGTATATAATAGTAACTTGTAGTGCTATGCAGTTTTAAAACTTTGCGAATAGTGTACAAAATACAGAACAACAAAAAATAATTTGAAAATAAAGCCATTCTACTGTATTATAGGGTTAGATTTATTACGGATAACACTATAGTACGGCTGAAAGGCTTTTTTTATGAAAAGAATTAAATTAATTAACAGGATTTTTTACTGTATATTTTTATTAGGATTTCTGCTTTTTATGGCTTCAGGATTTATATTCAGCACTGTAGATGAAGTGACACCGGCAGATAAAAGAACGAGTGTCGTAGTTAAACCAGAGGATACAAGATATATTGGAGATGACACAATTGAATATTATGTGAAGATTAGAGCAGGTGCAGGAAATAATAATGCACTGGCATTTGTAAGCAGGCATCAGGAAGTAGAAGTATATGCAGGTGGAAGACTTATATATTATATAAAAGCGCATAGTTCTATATATGGAACAACCACTGGAACTAATTATACGATTGTGAACCTTCCGCCATATACAACAGATATAACTGTAAGGCTTACTAATGTATATGCTGGTCATAAGATAAGAGGAACAACATTTGAATATGGCGACGAGACAAAACTTGTAAAAGAGCTTATTGCGAAATCGTTACCATCAGCAGTACTTAGTTCGTTTATAATAATAGTTGGATTTGCTATGATTATATTATGGATTTTCTGTAGAAAGAAGATTGCACAGACACAAGCACTGTTTTATTTTGGTATATTTGCAATGATTATAGGTGCATGGGCTCTTAATGAGACTGATATTGCAACGATTCTTGTGCAGGACAGGAAGATAGGTTCACTGATAGGATATGTACTGCTTATGATGATACCTATTCCTTTTATGCAGGCAGAGAAGAATTTTTTCCAGATAGGGAAAAGTGCTGCGAATAATATCTTGTGTGCCATATATGCTGCAACAGCTGTAATACTGCTTGTATGTCATATGACAGGTGTGTGTGAGTTTAAGAACAGCGTGTACATTATACATATGATGCTTGTTATGTCACTTGTATATTTCTGTGCAATTCTTATTAAAAGAGTATGGGTTAAAGGCTTTGACAGGAAAGTAAAAGCTAATATTATAGGTGCAGCTGCACTTGGAATTTCTATGATTGTTGATCTTATTGCATATTATAAGGGAATGCAGCAGACAGATCTTATAGGAAAACTGGGTATTCTTGTATTTATTATTGTGCTTGGTTATGAGAGCATATCAGAAGCATTTGAGAAGATTAAGGAAGGACAGAAGGCAGATTTCTACAAAGAGATGGCTGTAACTGATACTATGACAGGGGTTTATAATCGCTCTGCATTTGAGGAGTGGGAATATGAAACCTCTGATTATGAAGGATATTCTATAGCAACATTTGACCTTAATAATCTCAAGTGGTGTAATGATAATCTGGGGCATGCAGCAGGAGATGCCTATATTCAGGCATCAGCCAGAATTATTAAAGAGATATTTGGCAGACATGGTAAATGTTATCGTATAGGCGGGGATGAATTCTGTACTGTAATTAATCAGAAGCAAAAAAGTTTTGATATTGGAAGACATGTGAAGCAGCTAAGGGAACTTGAAAAGTATGCTGAAGAAGAGATTGGAATCAAAGACCTTAATGTGCAGATTGCATGTGGTTATGCTGAATATGATATAAAGACAGATAAGAACTTTGAAGATACAAGAAGCAGAGCTGATAAGAAAATGTATGAGAGTAAGAGAAGCTTGAAAAGAGAGTGATATATGGATAAATACGGAATTTTAAAGTATTATTTTGGGTATGATTCATTTCGTACGGGTCAGGAAAAGTTAGTTGATGCTATTCTTGCAGGGCAGGATGTGTTAGGAATTATGCCTACAGGTGCGGGAAAATCATTATGTTATCAGGTGCCGGCATTGTTAATGTCCGGCATTACTCTTGTTGTATCTCCACTTATATCGCTAATGAAGGATCAGGTTGGAGCGCTTAATCAGGCAGGGGTACATGCTGCTTATATTAATAGTTCACTGACAGATAATCAGATAGCTAAGGCACTCGCATTTGCAAAGCAGGGACGGTATAAAATTATATATGTTGCACCTGAAAGGCTGGAAACATGGGGGTTTCTTGATTTTGCCACACATGTAGAGATATCTATGATTACCGTAGATGAAGCTCACTGTATATCACAGTGGGGACAGGATTTCAGACCAAGTTATCTGAATATATTGTCGTTTGTTAAGAAACTGGCAAGGCGTCCAATAATAAGTGCATTTACAGCTACAGCGACAAGCAAAGTAAGAGATGATATATTGCAGATTCTTTCACTCGAAAGACCTGTAATACTCACGACAGGTTTTGACAGAAGCAATCTGACATTCAAGGTCAAGCATATTAAGGACAAGGATTCATACATACTTGATTACCTTGTAAGCCACAGACAGGATAGTGGGATTATATACTGTGCTACAAGAAAAAATGTTGAAAAAGTCTATGACATGCTTAATGCTAACGGACTTTCTGTGACTAAGTATCATGCGGGTCTCTCAGCAGAAGAAAGAAAAGAAAATCAGGATTCATTTATATATGATATCAAGCCAGTTGTTGTTGCAACTAATGCATTTGGAATGGGAATTGACAAGTCAAATGTAAGATTTGTAATTCATTATAATATGCCGCAGTGTATAGAGAATTATTATCAGGAGGCTGGACGTGCCGGAAGAGATGGAGAGGATTCAGAATGCGTATTGCTGTATTCTCCGCAGGATATTATGATAAATAAGTTTTTCATAGAACATAGAGAGCCTAATCCTGACATGGATGCAGAAGAACAGGCACGTCTTATGATTCTTGATAAAAGAAGGCTTAATGCAATGGTCGATTACTGCAAGACAACAGGCTGTTTAAGAGAGTATATACTTAAATATTTTGGAGAAAGACCAGACAATCCAAAGGGTGGAAGATACAACTGCCATAACTGTTCTAACTGCGTTATTGATGAGGCAGAACGGGAAGCAGATGAGGCTTATATGTATCCGGGAAACCGTTTCAGTGCACCTGTATCAAGGAATGCTGCAATGGTGGCAGACAGAATGAAGCGTTCTGCCGCTGCTGCGAAGTCAGCATATGCAACGCCCAAGTCAAAGAAGCCGGAGGATGCACTTAATGACAGAGGTGTTATGTTGTTTAACAGACTGCGTGAGTTAAGAAAACAGATAGCTGTTTCAGTAGGTGTTCCGCCATATGTAATATTTTCAGACAGGACGCTTATAGATATGTGTCTTAAAGTTCCGTTTAATGAGGAAGAAATGCTGTCAGTAAGCGGTGTCGGTGAGAATAAATATGAGCGCTATGGCAAGGTGTTTATGGATGAAATATATGATTTTCTCGATGGTATGAAGCAGAATCTGGCAAGATGATATAAAAGTGTTTATGGACAGAAGAATGAATGGGAGATATGAATGAAGAATTATAAGATGATAATCACTTATGATGGTACAAGGTATTATGGCTGGGAACATCAGCCAACTACAGATATGACAATTCAGGGAAAGTTAGAATCAGTGCTTTCTGCCATGACAGGAACTGAGGTTGAGGTTATAGGTGCAGGAAGAACAGATGCCGGAGTGCATGCAAAGGGAATGGTAGCTAATGCACATATGGAAACAAAGATGAAGGAAGATGAGATATGCGATTATATGAACAGATATCTTCCAGAAGATATCTGTGTGCAGGAGGTTCGTGTTGCATCTGACAGATTCCACAGCCGTTACAATGCACAAGGGAAAACTTATTGCTATACATGTTATGTTGGGGATAAGAAGCCTGTATTTAACAGAAAATATGTCAATATAATTGAGGGTAAGCTGGATGTTGATGCCATGAAGAGGGCAGCAGACATACTTACTGGAGAACATGATTTTGCATCATTTTGTGGTAATCCCAAGATGAAGAAATCGACAGTCCGTGAGATTTATTCGATAGATGTTTCTTTAAAGGGTTCATTCCTTAATCTTACATATCATGGAAGCGGATTCCTGCAGTACATGGTAAGAATCTTAAGTGGTACACTTCTTGAAGTTGGACAGAAAAAGAGAACACCAGAGAGTATGTATGAACTTTTAGAGGAGAGAAACAGAAGCCTTGCAGGTGCAACTGCGCCGGCGAAGGGACTGTGTCTTCTGAAGGTTGACTACTCGAAGGAGGCTTGATAGTCCGGACGTCGTACAGTAACTGTGGGAGGGGAGTGAGGTGTCCTTAGGCATCTGCCCTCAGAATTCATATGTCTAGTGAAACTAAATGCCGCAATCTGTTAAGTTTATAATGGGACTTGTAATCAAACGCGCTTCGCTTGAACGAGATTACAAGCCACAATCTTTAGCAGATTGCGGCATTAACTTTCACACGACATAAGAATATTCGGGCATACACCTAAGGACACCACACACCTATCCCACAGCATACTATACGGCTGACTTCTTCTTCACCAAGTAGTCAGCCTCCGGACGAATGCTCGCCTGCGGCATTGCATTCTGAGTGGGGGCTGGTGAAGTGCGTGATGTCCTCTGTTGATAAGATACGTTTGCACCAGCCGTGGAAGGCTTGGCTGCTTAGTAGCGGGGTGGTGGCTTTGAGATTGGGAGATGTTATGCAAGACCGATTTATGCCGAACCGTGTGTAAGTTAATGCCGTTATATACAAAAAGTGCTGTGTAAAAATCTCGTTCAAGCGAAGCGCGTTTGATTTTTACACAGCTAAAAGACATTGTATATGACGGCATTTACTTACACTAGGTGCAGGCATCCATGAGGGCTTGTATAACATCTCCCTATCTCAATGCCCACCTTTGTACTAATTAAAGCACCTTCGACAAGAAATCCTTCAATCGCTCACTCTGAGGATTGCCAAAGAATTCTTCCGGAGCCCCCTCTTCATTGATGACTCCATCATAGAAGAACATGCATCTGTTGGCAACTTCTTTTGCAAATCCCATCTCATGAGTTACGACAATCATTGTCATTCCTGATGCAGCAAGTTCCTTCATGATTGCGAGAACCTCACCAACCATTTCAGGATCAAGTGCGGATGTCGGCTCGTCGAAAAGCATTATCTCAGGATTCATTGCGAGTGCTCTTGCAATAGCAACTCGCTGCTTCTGACCACCACTTAACTGGTTAGGATAAGCATCGGCTTTGTCAGAAAGTCCCACTCTTGCAAGAAGCTCATCAGCTTTCTTATCAGCTTCTTCCTTACTCATAAGTCCCAGCTTAGTAGGAGCAAGAGTTATGTTTCTTCTTATAGTCATATTAGGAAAAAGGTTAAAATGCTGGAACACCATTCCAATCTTCTCTCTTAATTCATCCACATTTACACTCTTATCTGTAAGATCCTGCTCATGGAATAATACATGACCTTCTGTAGGAGTTTCAAGAAGGTTAAGTGAACGCAAAAATGTTGATTTACCGCAGCCAGATGGTCCGATAATTGCAATAACCTCTCCTTTGCGGACTGTTGTATTGATTGATTCTAATACAACATGATCGCCAAAAGATTTCTTCAAATCCTTAACTTCAAGTATGATTTCGTTAGTATTATCGCTCATTGTTTCTTAACCTCCTCTCAAGTTTCTTAACAAGCTGTGAAAGTCCCATAACCATTACAAGGTAGATGATGGCAACACCAATAAGTGGAAGCATTGGATCATAAGTTATGCTTCGGATAATATCGCCGCCTCTTGTAAGGTCGTTAAGACCGATATAACCGCTGATAGATGTTTCCTTTAACAGAACAATGAACTCATTAGCAAGTGCTGGGAGAACATTCTTGAATGCCTGTGGAAGAATAACGCTTATCATAGTTGTTTTATAAGAAAGACCAAGGCTTCGTGCTGCTTCAAACTGTCCGTTATCAATAGACATAATACCTGAACGGAATATTTCGGCAACATAAGCACCTGAGTTGATACCAAATGCAAGTATCGCAACAATAAGCTTGTCAATATGTACAGAACTGAATATTACATAGTAGATAATAAGCAGCTGTACCATAGTTGGTGTTCCTCTGATTACAGTAAGATAAATGTTGCAAATGAAGTTAAGAATCTTCATGTGTCCTGTCTTATCATGGTTAGAACGGACAACTGCAATAAGGAAACCAATAACAACACCCATAAGTGCTGCAAAGAATGCAATAATTACTGTGTTTAACAGACCCTTTAGAAGATAAGTGTATCTTGCTTCTTTGATGAAGTCTGTCTTGAACTTCTCAGCAAAACTCATGCCTGATGCAGAAGCATTGTCGTCACGGACAATAATAACCTGCTTAGAAGTTGTATAAGTAGTTGTGAAATCGATATTTTTCTTACGCTCATCAGTAACTGTCATACCAGCCATACCGAAATCAGCTTTACCAGAAGATACGGCAGTGATAATTGAATCAAATTCCATATCCTCAATTTTTAAATTCATTCCGAGGTAATCAGCAATAGCCTGTGCAATATCAGCGTCAATACCAATAATAGAACCCCCTTCATAGTACTCGTATGGCTTGAAGTAAGCATTTGTAGCCATAACAAGAGTTCCATTAGTACGGCTTATACCGTCTGGTGATTTGTAACCAGAAAATGTAGCATTATCGCCAACATAATCGTCAATAAGCTTCTGGATAGTTCCATCTGCCATAAGTACTTCAATAGCCTCATTGAGCTTTGCAGTAAGGGAATTGCCCTTAGCAACACAGATGGCATAATCCTCATTTGCAAATTCTTCTTCAAGAATTGTAAGGTCTGGATTAGCTTTAACAAATGCTAAAGCAGGCTGTTCATCAATAACAACAGCATCAGCTTTACCTTGCTTTAAAGCCTGTATAGCATCAGAACCTTTGTTGTATCTTGATACTGTTGTGCCAGAACCGTCAGTTTCGTAATCACTTACGAGAGTATCACCAGTTGTTCCTAACTGAACACCAATAGTCTTGCCTGCAAGATCATCTACAGAAAATACCGTGTTCTTAATCTTCTTGCCCTGACATGAAGTAAGAAGAACAGATGAGAACAAGAGAGTGAGGGTCGCAAAAACCAAAAGGAATCTCGACCTGTACTTTTTAAAATTCATTAGTAACTCCTTTCCATGCGAACTGTGGTGTATACGGACGCTGCAAAGCGAATATATTTAGCTGTGGAGCACGCTTTCGCTTCTTGTCGCTAGTAACGGACACTAAGTTCACCGCAATTAGGCTTTCTTCAAAAGCCGCTTGCGGTTTACCAAGTGCCGGCTACTCCGAAGAGCATCCACAGCTAAATATATTCACTTTGCGACTGTGTATACAACAGTTCAATATAATATATTTCATTAATTATACACACATAGTAGGGAAATTAGCAATTAAAATATTTGCGATGGAAGAAAATGTGAGCGTACAGATTAGGATTGGATGTTGAAGCAGAGGAATGCACAGAGGAAGTCCAAAAGAAGAAAATATGTACATGGAAACAGCCGCCAGGCAGGCGTCTGTTCCCACAGATTGAGGTTATTAGTTAGTCTTGCTGCATATGCCATTGCAAGGTCCGGTGCATGCACCAGAGGAAGTCTGGCTGTTATTGCCATTATTACATGCGCTCTGGCAGGCTGTGCTGTTAGTATTAAGAGTGTCGGTGCAGTCATTCATGCAAGGCTTCTTGCAGTCTTTTTTTAAGTTACCTTCGCATGAAGGTGGACTTAAATCGAGAGGCTTGATGGCTCTGTCTAAGAGGTTTCCGCAAACAAACTTGATGCAGTCAGATTCTTCACCGGAAACAATGCTTCCCTTAGGCGTTGAGATTCTGCCGGCACTTGTTACGCGGTATCCACAGAAGTAAAGGCTCTGTAAGATGAGAGTGAGACCTACAGTAACCTCGTCATCTGTAGTATCAAGACCTAAAAGCTTAGGTATTGCATAAAGGTTGAGTCCCTGGGTTACAACATTGGCAGATGACAAGAAACCTATACTGTTAAGTGCAGGCGTATAAACAGGTGGAGTTGCGTTATTCGAGTTGTAAGAAACTCCGTAAGGAGCGAATATTTCAAGGGTGACAGATGTCGGATTGGTATCTTCATCATAAGTTGCAGCAGTAGTTGAGTTAGGAAGGTAGACTGCCGTTGGGGTAAGAGTTGCTAATGCTCTGCATGACTCATCATAAAGCGTTATTGCAAATGTTACAGTAAGGTTGGCAAGTTTCACAGAGTAGCAGTTAGGCCTTCCGGCTATCTGGGTGATTTCAACATTTTCATCACCATAAGTGTAGGCTATATCTATAACACTGACTGATGCGTTGGTAGCTGTTGGATAAGTCGTTGAAATATCTGTGCCGACAGCGAATGTGGTACACAGATTAATACCTATCTCGTCATAGATAAGAGGGGCAAGAATACTGAGTTCATCGGGTGAACCGCATATCGGGTTCGTGCATACATCAAAGCAGCCATTAGGCATGTTCTGCACAATATTGCTTACAATGCGGGTAGAACCACATTTGCTGCATTTACATTTAGCCATTATCTTTTCCTTCTTCGTTTCTTTACTACATTATATGTTCTATCTACATTCGCGTGACCATATAATAATGTAAAAACGGGAGTGTCCTTTTATGGCAAATGTATACACAGCAGGCAGCGACAGACGGCTTATAATCTATAGCATATCACGATATATATTTTTGAGAACGGCGTACATAGACGGTATAGAACGCCCGATAATGCTTGTGTCAGACTTTTTGGACGGACTTTCAGATGTAGTGTTGGGAGACACAATATATTATGCATATCAGAACCAGAACGGAGATATTCTTGTTAAAAATGTGATGAACAACGAAGCGCTTTTTCGTGTAAAAAGCAGCGAGAACCCAGATATGCACTGTCCACAGCTTGTAGTAAATAAAGACAGGTTAATGCTGTTTTATATGGTGACAAACCCGCTTACGGACAGACTGTCGCTGCGAGCTGTCTACCCACTGGAAGAAGGTGACAGTCTTAATATTCCTGTTGATTGTGAAAATGTTGATATGTATGAAGTGTTTGGAATGCAGGGAAAAGCATTTTTGTATGTAGACAGTTTCTACGAAATAACATCAGATGGGAAATTCATTAAATGTCAGGATACAGACATGCTGATGCAGAATGAACAGAAAATATCAGAGTACGAAAACCAGCTTAATACATATATGCAGGAAAACAGACAGGCAATACAGACAATAAGCCAGCTTGAGGCAACAATAGAAAGTGTAAAGGCACAGTATAATGAACTTATGGAGACGGCAATTGCGTATAGGGATGAGGCAATTAAGTGGCGGGTGACAATAAAATATGAAGTTTGCGAAAATATTTATTGAAATCTGTCTCCATAATTGCGATAATAATGCAAATGGAGGAATTATGGATAACAGGAAGCTAAACAGAAGGAATTTTTTACTATTATTATTTGTTGTGGCGGCATGTATTATGGGTGGCCGCTCTATATTTGGGTTCTTTGCACTGCTTACAGGATATGAGACTGCGACAACAGAAGTGTCTGCATTTGCAGCCTCTGAGATGTATATGATGTTTCTTTTATTTCTTGTATGTATAATTGGAGGCATTGTTATGAGCTGTCTTAGTAAAGCTAAGGTGAGCAGGACATTTTTTCTGATACGCAATACGGTGCTGATTGTGGCACTTGTGCTTGGTAATATGTCTTTTCCTAATATAACAATCATGAGTACGGTTGTTATGTCTAAATATATAGGTGATACGGGAATGTATGATTTTGCAGTCAGCTCACCGCTTCTTGTGTCAGCGTTAAGACAGCCATATCTGTTCTATACATACATGGCAGCAGAGGGGCTTATGATTATTCTTGCGTGTGTCACAGTGTATAAGTATATTGTAGACAAGAAAAAGAACAGTAATTATAATAATATGTACATGTAAATGTGTCTGCTGCACTAATAAGGTGTGGCAGACAATTTTTGCGTAGTTAACAGATGCACTTAACATGCCGGTTTATATGCGGGAGATAATAAAATGAAGGTAATGACACCACATTATTATAAGGATTTCAGATGCATTGCGGGAGCCTGTACAGATACATGCTGTGCCGGGTGGGATGTCGATGTTGATAAGAATTCTTACAAATATTATAAAACAGTTAAAGGTGCTTTTGGAAAGCGCCTGAAGAGTGTAATGGTACCATCTCAGGACGGAGAATGTACATTTACACTGAAAGAAGGAGGACGATGTCCTTTTCTTAATGATGATAATCTGTGCGATTTATATATAGAACTTGGAGAGGATAAGCTGTGTGAAACATGTGCAGAGTTTCCAAGATTTATTAACGATTATGGCAATATAAGAGAAATTGGCATAGCCCCTTCGTGTAAGACGGCTGGTGAGCTGATGTTTTCTTATAAAGATGAACTTACATTTGATACGGTTGAGGATAACAGTCTTACGCTGGAGCCTAATGATATAGATGCATATACATATATGCATCTTCGGCAGGCAAGAATAGTGGCTTTTGGAATAATATCAGACAGGGATATAAGTATATTTGAGAGACTGATGCTCTATCTTGATTATGCAAAGCGTATCCAGAAGCATCTTGATGCTGAAAGGGACGAGCTTATAGCTGGTGTTGCAAAGCGGTTCTGTGGAGCTGATTACAGAGAGGAGCTGCTTGACAGACTAAAAAGCCGGGATGAGAAGCTGCATGGCAAAAGGCTGATAAAGGGATTGAGACATTTCTTTGATGACTTTAAAGGAATGGAGGTAATCAATCCTGACTGGAATATTCATGTGGCGAGAGTAAGACGGTTCCTAGACGGGCTGACGGATGATTCTGGGCTTGCAGCGGTAATGAAAACTTACCATGCGGGAAGTGAAGCATTTGCACATGAATATGAGCAGCTTGCAATGTACTATGTGTATAGATACATGCTTGATGCAGTGAATGATTACGATATCCTGCTTAAAGCAAAGAATGCGGTTATAGGCATACTTGCAGTGGACATTATGGCAGCAGCTAATCAGGCGTCCGGCTGTATGCCAGATTTTACAATGCGCGTTGATATAGCACATTTGTATTCAAGACAGTTTGAACATTCATATTACAATTATGAAATTTATAGAGAGTACTTTGGCATGAAGAGATGTTATTCATATAAGTTTCTTATGGACGCTTTAGTGTCACTGAATTAATGGAGGAAGTTTTCTTATGAAAATGATTATGAGATTCCTTAAGGATTACAAAAAGGAATGTGTTCTGGCACCGCTTTTTAAGATGCTCGAAGCAATATTTGAGCTGTTTGTGCCGTTGGTAGTATCATCAGTTATCGATAAGGGTATTGTTAATGCAGACAAGGGATACATTATGCAGATGTGTTTTATGCTTATACTTCTTGCAATCATAGGACTTGTATGTGCCATCACAGCACAGTATTTCAGTGCCAAGGCTGCAGTTGGTGCAGCAACAGGAATGAGACACAGTTTATTTGCACATATCCAGACATTCTCATTCACAGAGATGGATACACTTGGTACATCGACACTTGTAACAAGAATGACAAGTGATATTAATCAGGTACAGAATGGTATCAACATGGTACTGCGACTGTTCCTTCGTTCACCATTTATTGTATTTGGTGCGATGATTATGGCATTTACTATTGATGTGAAGGCAGCACTTGTATTCGTTGCGGCAATCCCGGTACTTGCACTTATCGTATTCGGTATCATGCTTGCAACAAGACCTATGTACAAAAATGTACAGTCAGGACTTGATAAGATTCTTGGAATAACAAGAGAGAACCTTACCGGTGTGAGAGTTATCAGAGCATTCAATAAGGAACAGGATGAGATTAAGCGTTTCAAAAACGATAACGAAAGCCTTAACAGATTACAGAAATATGTTGGTAAGATATCAGGACTTATGAATCCGCTTACTTATGTTGTTGTAAATGTATCAATAATTGCACTTATATGGATTGGTGGAGTAAGAGTTAACGCCGGTGCGCTTACACAGGGACAGGTCGTTGCACTTTACAATTATATGTCACAGATATTAGTTGAACTTATCAAGCTTGCCAATCTTATCATTACAATAACTAAGGCACTTGCATGTGCAGGAAGAATTGAGTCTGTATTCGATGTAACATCTGGAATGGCAGATGGCAGCGTTAAGGAAGCTGTAGCTAAGGAAGAACAGCCAGGTGTTGAATTTAAGAATGTTTCACTTACATACAGTGGTTCAGGTGCACCTTCAGTTGAAGGAATTAATTTCAAGGCTATGAAAGGTCAGACAATCGGTGTTATAGGTGGCACAGGTTCAGGTAAATCCAGTCTTGTTAATCTTATCCCGAGACTGTATGACGCTACACAGGGTGAAGTACTTGTTGATGGTGTAAATGTTAAAGATTATGATATTGAGGCTTTAAGAAATAAGGTCGGTATCGTCATGCAGAAAGCAGTACTTTTTAAAGGTACTATAAGAGAGAATATGTGGATGGGAAAGAAGGGAGCTACTGATGAGCAGATAGATGAAGCACTTGAGATTTCACAGTCTAAGGAATTCGTAGATTCTAAGCAGGGACGTCTGGATTATGTTATAGAGCAGGGAGGTAAGAACCTTTCAGGTGGCCAGAGACAGAGACTTACTATTGCAAGAGCAATCGTAAGAAAGCCGGATGTGCTTATTCTTGATGACAGTGCATCAGCTCTTGATTTTGCAACTGATGCAGCACTTCGAAAAGCTATAAGGGGAATGAACAATTCTCCTACTGTGTTCATAGTTTCACAGAGAGCGGCATCACTTATGTATGCTGATCTCATTATCGTATTAGATGACGGACAGGTTGCAGGAATGGGAACACATGACGAGCTTCTTGCAAATTGTGAGGTTTATAAAGAGATATATGAATCACAGTTTAAGAAAGCAGATTCAGAAGGGGGTGTAGCATAATGAAGAAGAATAAATCAACATTTGTAAAACTCCTTAAAAGAATTAAGAAGCACAGCTTTTTTATAATAGTATCGCTTATTATGGCAGCAGTAACTGTTGCAACTACACTTTATGTACCAATTCTTGTAGGCCGTGGAATTGACTGCATTATCGGTGTGAATAATGTGGATTTTGCAAAGATTGTGAATATACTTATAAGAATTGGTATATTTGTTGGAATTACAGCACTTTCACAGTGGCTTATGAACATATGTAACAACAGAATCACATATGAAGTAACAAGAGATATAAGAAATGAGGCTATAGAAAAAATTCAGGTGCTTCCACTCAAGTACATTGACGGACATTCATATGGTGAGATTGTGAGCCGTGTAATAGCTGACGTTGACCAGTTTGCAGATGGTCTGCTTATGGGATTCACACAGTTCTTTACAGGTGTCATGACTATACTTGGAACACTTATATTTATGATTACAATCAATGCTAAGATTACACTTGCTGTTGTTGTTATCACGCCACTTTCGTTTTTAGTTGCAAGCTTTATTGCCAAGAAGACCTTCAGCATGTTCAAACTCCAGTCTGAGACAAGAGGCGAGCAGACAGCACTTATTGATGAAATGATTGGCGGACAGAAGGTAGTTAAGGCTTACGGATATGAAGATGAGGCGGTAAGAAAATTTGATGAGATTAATGAAAGACTTCAGAAGTATTCCTTAAAGGCAATCTTCTTCTCATCTATAACTAATCCTTCAACAAGATTCGTAAACAGTCTTGTATATGCGAGTGTTGCGATTGTTGGTGCATTTTCAGCTATCAATGGCATTAACGGAGTTAGTGCAGGTATCACAGTTGGCCAGTTATCAAGCTTCTTAAGCTATGCCAACCAGTATACTAAGCCTTTTAATGAGATATCAGGCGTTGTTACTGAACTTCAGAATGCTCTTGCATGTGCAGCCAGAATATTTGAACTTATTGAAGAAGACCCTGAGATTCCTGATGCAAAAGATGCAAAGGTTGTTGATGAGGTTGATGGAACAGTTGACCTTAATGATGTGTGCTTCTCTTATGTGCCAGATAAGAAGCTTATTGAGGGCTTCAATCTTCATGTCAAGAAGGGACAGAGAATTGCGATTGTAGGACCTACAGGCTGTGGTAAAACAACAGTTATTAATCTTCTTATGAGATTCTATGATGTTAACAGTGGAAGCATTGATGTATCAGGAACTGATATAAGACAGATGACCAGAAAGTCTTTAAGACAGGGTTTTGGTATGGTTCTTCAGGAGACATGGCTAAAGTCAGGAACTATAAGAGAGAATATCGTAATGGGTAAGCCTGATGCTACAGAGGAAGAGATTATTGCAGCAGCCAAGGCAGCACATTCATATGGATTCATCAAGAGAATGTCTAACGGATTCGACACAGTTATAGGCGAGGATGGTGGAAGCCTTTCACAGGGACAGAAGCAGCTTTTATGTATAACAAGAATTATGCTTGCAAAACCGCCAATGCTTATTCTTGATGAGGCTACATCTTCTATTGATACAAGAACAGAGATAAAGATACAGAATGCATTTGCAAAGCTGATGGAGGGAAGAACAAGCTTTATTGTAGCCCACAGACTTTCAACTATCCAGTCTGCGGATGTTATTCTTGTTATGAAAGACGGACATATTATAGAGCAGGGTAATCATGAAGAATTACTGGCTAAGAACGGATTCTATCACAAGCTGTATTACAGCCAGTTTGATACAGCAGCGCAGAATTAATGTGGAGATATATGTATGTTTATAGAGGCGGAGAATATTAGAAAATCATATGGCAGGAAAACGATAGTGCTTAACGGCGCTTCGTTTCATGCTGCCAGCGGAGAGTATATTGCCATAGTCGGTGCCAACGGCTGTGGCAAATCTACTCTTCTGGAGATACTGGCAGGAAGTCTTAAGGCTGATGGAGGAAGTCTTAAGATAGACGGCATTGATGCATTTGCAGATGCGTTGGTGTTTCGGAAATATATTGGTTTTGTGCCGCAGGAGAATCCACTTATGGAGAAGCTGTCGGTAAGGGACAATCTTAAATTCTGGTACTGTGATACCGGAAGAAATATGGAAGCTGACTTACAGGGTGGTGTTCCTGCTGTGTTAGGAGTGTCAGGATATCTTGACAAACGTGTTGATAAGCTGTCAGGAGGCATGAAGAAGCGTTTAAGCATATGCTGTGCACTGGCTAAGAATCCACCTGTACTTATATTAGATGAGCCGGGCGCTTCACTGGATATTGTGTGTAAACAGGATATTATGAATTATCTGTCTGCTTACACGAAAAGTGGGGGTACAGTCATTATAACAAGCCACGAAGAAGGTGAATTAAAGCTTGCTGACAGAATGTACCTTTTAAAGAATGGTAAACTTAATGAACTTGACCATCCGGTTACAGGCAATGAGCTTTTAGAGATTATTCACAGATAGATTTAATTGGGGGATTAGATGAGAAGGAAACTGGAATTATTAAAATTGCAGATTAAATCCGCATTTTTATCTATACCGAAGATAATTCTGGGTACGATAGTGACGGCAGTGCTTGTTATTGCAATAAGTACATGCATAGGCATTGCAACGGCACAGGACAGCGACATGAGGATGAAGGTTGCTGTTGTGTATCCTGATTATGATGATACAGAAAACTCTGATTCGGCAGATAATAATAAGGAGTTTCGATATATTAAGATGGCATTCAATTATGTCAGTGAGATAGACACAATTAAGAATGTCTGTACATTTGAATATACTGACAGACAGCAGGCTATAGATGGATTAAGAAATAATTATTATGTTATGGCTATTATTGTGCCAGAGAATATGATAAGTGATATTATGTCGGGCGAGAATACACCTGTTGAGGTTGTGTGTCAGTCAGAGGGTGTTAATAATACTTCGATGATATTCCGTGAGATGGTGAGGGCAGGAGGCTCTGACCTTGCAACTGCAGAGGCGGGGATATATACATTTGACGATTTGTTCAATGGTGTGCTTAAGAATTACAGGGGCTTGCGTGGTACACATGAGAATAAGCTTAATGACATATATCTTTCGTATGCACTTAACAGAAGCATATACTTTAAGACAAGGGATATATCGGTTAAAGAAGGCTTGAGTACAGTACAGTTCTATGTATGCACAGCAATTGTGATGCTGCTTTTACTTAGCACAATAACATGCGCCGGTAATATGAAGGGCTATAGCAGAACGCTTGCAAAGAGCCTTAAAGGTGCGGGAATATCAGCATTTGATACCGGAATTGCAAGAACTACCGGAGTTGGCATTGTGTATATAATGATATTTGAAGTACTTTTTATTATAATTAATGTAATGAGGCTGGGGGTGCCTGCAATATCAGGAGTTCTGGCAGTTTCGACAGTTGGAGAATCCATTGCTTCCATACTGGGGATTGTGGTGCTTGTGTATGCGGCAGTTTCATTTATAAACTGTATATTCTCAGTAGTCGACGACACGGTGTATTCAGTTATTACGGTGTGTATCCTTGGAATGGCGTGCATGTATGCATCCGGATGTATTGTTTCATCAGCATTTCTTGCACCGGGTGTGAGGGTTATTGGCATGTATCTTCCGACTAACGGCTTATTCACACTTGCATGTCAGATAATCAAGGGAACTGTGGATATCAGTACCATTATGACAAATGTTATGTGGATAATTATATTTCAGGCAGCAGGGGCATTGGCGGTTAAGATAAGGAGAGACAGATAATGAAGAGATTGTTATACTGGCTGTATCTGCTTGTTAAAAGGCAGTTAAAGAATCCTGTGATTGTCGTGGTGCTTATTGCAATGCCTGTTGCAGCGTTAATAATTACGAATACAGCGTCTCTTAAGGAGAAAGAACCTGTAAGGGTTGGGATAGTGCTTGAAGATGACGATAAGATTGCCATAATGACAAGAGATTATCTTGTAAATGGCGATTATTCAGTTCAATTCTACGAAGCAGAATCGCAGGAAAAGCTTGAGCAGGATATAATGAATAAATACACAGAGTGTGGCTATGTAGTTGGTACCGGGCTTAAGGATAAGCTTGACAGTGGCAGCTACAGAGACATTATAGAGCTTATTATATGCAGGTCAGATTTTGTCAGCTCAATGACTGATGAGATATTCTTTTCTGCTATGTTTAAGGCATATTCGCCTGAGGTTGCAGTTAATTATGTTAATTCTGTAGACATATTTAAAAAGCATTCAGAAAAGGCAGAGGAAGAGATAAGAAAAGGGTACGAGGAATACATATCCGGAGATGACACATTCAGAATTGATTTTAAGGTGCTAGATGGTGTACAGGATAATGGGACACAGCTTGAAGATAAGACAGGAGAGTTTCCGTTAAGGGCATTACTTATAATTCTTGTATATATAGGCGGACTTTTTGGAATCGTGGAATATTATCTTGATAAGAATTCCGGAACATTTATAACACTGCCTCGTATGTACCGTGTGGCAGGAAAGCCGTTGTATGCATTCATATCATGTGTACTTTTTGCAGTATCAGCAATGTTAACACTTGCGGTGGCAGGACAACTTAAGGGGGCAGCAGATATACTTCATATGGTTGTGTATGTAATAGCGGTTACTTTATTTGCATGGCTTGTGGCAATACCTGTAAGGAGAGCCAATGCAATGATTTCAATAATACCGGTGCTTCTTATAGCGTGTCTTATATTATGTCCGGTATTCATTAACATAACGGCATATGTGCCATTTGCAAAATATATAAGAGCATTGCTGCTTCCGTGGTATATGCTTAAGTAGGAGGATGGGATACGGTGAATAATAAGAAAAAACGTATATTTGACATTATCCAGATTGGATATGCGGGCGATGTTGCAAGCCGTACATTTGATATTGCGATAACTGCTGCAATTATAATCAACCTGTTCATTGCGATATTTGATACATTTGAACAGTCAATTCCGTACCAGCCGGTGTTAGATGTTATAGAGTGGATTACAGTTATCGGCTTTACAATTGAATACATACTGCGTGTATGGACAGCAGAATATCTGTATCCTAATAAATGTACAGGTATTGCGAGAATAAAATACATCTTCTCAGGAAGCGGTATTGTTGACCTTTTATCGTTCCTGCCAAATTATCTGCCTGTATTCTTCCCGGCAGGAGCAGTTGCTTTCCGTATGTTCAGGGTTATAAGAATCCTAAGGATATTCCGTGTCAATTCATATTATGATGCGTTAAATGTTATAACAGAGGTAATAAGGCGAAAAAGGGACCAGATATTATCCTCTGTATTCATCATTGTGATGCTTATCATAGCATCATCACTGTGCATGTACAGTCTGGAGCATGAGGCACAGCCGGAAGTGTTTAAGAATGCATTTTCAGGAATATGGTGGTCGGTATCAACACTTCTTACAGTAGGTTATGGCGATATCTATCCTGTGACAGTGCTTGGAAAAATGTTCAGTATTATCATTACATTTCTTGGCGTCGGAATGGTCGCTATTCCAACAGGTATCTTATCTGCAGGTTTTGTTGAGCAGTACAGTCTTATTAAGAAGTCTACAGATTACCTTATGGTGAAGGAACTTAAGTTTATTAAGCTTATTATAACTAAGGACCACAACTGGAATGAAAAGAAGGTATGCGAGCTTAGTCTTCCGAGAGGACTTATTCTTGCAGCAGTGTTAAGAAATGGTGAGACATTGATTAAATCAGGTGATATAGTATTCGTGTTCTCAAAGCGTTATATGGCAGATGCACAGACAATAAGTGTATAGATGGTGAATGATTATGATGATATTTGTGACAACGACAGATTCATTAACTGATGAAAAGTTATATGAAAAGGCCTATTCGCTTATTCCGGAATACAGGAAAACTAAGGCTGATAAGATGAAAATGCGTGAAAATAAGCTGCAAACCGTGACGGCAGGCCTACTTCTTAATTATGCGGTAGGAAAATGGTCTATAAAAACAGAAGAAAGAGATTATAAAACAGATGAAAATCTATATGAGAAGGTGGATATTATTTCTTTGATTGAAGCGAATAATCCGTACTTTGATTATGAAATAGCATATAATTCGCAAGGAAAACCTTATTTTTTGTCAAATCGTGAAATTTTTTTCAATATTTCACATTCGTCTAATTATGTAGCGTGCGTGATAGGCGACAGACCGGTAGGAATTGATATTGAAAAAGCCCGCAAAGGTAGACAGAATCTGGCAAAACGCTTCTTTGACATATCTGAAGCAGAATGGATTAAAGAGTGCGATAGTGATCAAAGATTCTTCAGAATATGGACATTAAAAGAGGCTTATGGCAAGGCTACAGGTCAAGGTGTGCTTGACATTTTGGACAAAATAGTTTATAGATTAGAGAAAGGGAAAATGAAAGCATATATGTGCGGACTTCCCCAGAATTTCACTATTGTAGAAAAGGAATTTGATGGATTCAGTTTATCGGTAATACAATTGTGAAATCCATATCCGACTATTCATTATACAGTTGAAAAATATTAATAATGGCAGTATAATATAGAATATGTATATCTATGGAAGAGCCTAAGGAGGGTTTATGAGCAGAAATCATTTTAATGAATTAAGTCCATGTGAAGCATTAATTATGAAGCTTATATGGGAAGCACCACAGGATATTCCTGTACAGGAACTTATTGATCAGTTAAGAGACGATTATGGTAAGGATTACGCAAGAACAACAGTTGTTACTTTCGTAGGTAAGTTGAAGGACAAGAGATTTGTTGATACATACCGTAAAGGAAAGGCAGCTTTCATTCATCCACTTCGTTCAGAAGAAGAATATAGAAGACAGCTTTTAAAGGAAGAAGCTGATTTCTGGTTCAACGGAAAGGCTGTTGATATGGTTGCTTCTATTTGTGAATCACAGAAGTTAGAAGACGATGAAGTTAAGAGAATTAAGAAGATTCTTAATGGTCTTAATAAATAATAATTTTATAAGCAAAAGCAATAAAAAACATCACCTGATACGAAAGTCGGATTCGTCAGGTGATGTTTTTTGTTATGCATATATAATATAATTAATGGTTTTTATTCTGATATTCAAGTGCTGCTGTTATGAAGCCTCTGAATAATGGATGTGGACGATTAGGTCTTGACTTTAACTCTGGATGAGCCTGTGTGGCAATAAACCATGGGTGATTCTTTAATTCTATCATCTCAACAATTCTTCCGTCAGGAGATATTCCTGAAAGCATCATACCATTCTCAGTAAGAACTTTTCTGTAATCATTATTAACTTCATATCTGTGTCTGTGACGTTCATGTATAAGCTCTTCGCCATAGAGTTCATAAGCCTTGCTTGTTTTATCAAGTACACAAGGATAAGAACCAAGTCTTAATGTACCGCCGATATCATCAATGCCTTCCTGGTCTGGCATAAGATGTATAACAGGGTGAGTTGTGTTAGGATTAAGTTCAACACTGTGTGCGTCGTCATATCCTATAACATTTCTTGCAAATTCAACAATTGAAAGCTGCATTCCCAGGCACAATCCTAAGAATGGAATATTATGTTCTCTGGCATAACGGATAGCTTCAATCTTTCCTTCTGTACCTCTGTCACCGAATCCACCTGGAACTAATATGCCAGATACGTCAGAGAGAAGCTCATCAGCAGTTTCAGGAGTTACAGTTTCTGAATCAATCCATTTGATAGTTACATCACATGAATTATATACACCACCATGCTTTAATGCTTCTACAACACTGATATAAGCATCATGAAGCTGGATATATTTACCGACTAATGCAACAGTTACCTTCTTAGTAGGATTCTTCCAGGCCTTGCACATCGCTCTCCATTCATCAAGGTCTGGTTCTGGACAGTCAAGGTGTAAACATTCACATGCTACCTGTGCAAGATGTTCTTCTTCCATCGCAAGAGGTGCATCATAAAGAATCTCAACATCTAAGTTCTGAAGTACATGAGACTTAGGTACATTACAGAAAAGTGCTATCTTATCCTTGATACCAGCCTCAAGTGGATGTTCGGTACGGCACACAAGAATATCCGGACGGATTCCCATTCCCTGAAGTTCCTTAACACTTGCCTGAGTTGGCTTAGTCTTCATCTCACCAGATGCTTTAAGATAAGGAATAAGTGTTACGTGAATAAGAATTGCGTTCTCATGTCCGACTTCATGCTGGAACTGTCTGATTGCCTCAAGGAAAGGCTGACTCTCGATATCTCCAACAGTACCACCAACTTCTATAATTGCAATCTTAGTTTCATCAGTTGAATAATCTCTGAAAAAACGGCTCTTTATTTCATTAGTAATATGAGGGATTACCTGAACTGTGCCTCCACCGAAATCTCCACGGCGTTCCTTCTGTAATACAGACCAGTATACTTTACCGGTAGTTACATTAGAATTCTTATTAAGGCTCTCATCAATAAATCTTTCATAGTGACCAAGGTCAAGGTCTGTCTCAGCACCATCGTCAGTTACGAAAACTTCTCCGTGCTGGATAGGGGTCATAGTACCTGGATCAATATTAATATAAGGGTCAAACTTCTGCATGGTTACAGAAAAACCACGGGCTTTAAGCAGTCTGCCTAAAGATGCGGCAGTGATACCTTTTCCTAAACCGGAAACAACACCACCTGTTACAAATACATATTTAACAGCCATCTTTTCCTCCAATCTGAATGTGTAATCAAAAAAATATGCAATATTATACAGCCCTGTATTATAAATTTCCATAGTTTAAACAAAAAAACTAAGAATATAAAGTAAATATAAACATCTTATTAAACACTTAGATTTTGGTTGATTTATATTTTTCCCTTCTTTATAATGAAAACAGACTTATTTGGAAATGCTTAAGATAAGTACAGTATCATATCAGGAGAAGAGTATGGATAATTATAACAACAACGGTTATGACAATGGTTATAATAATAACGATAACCGCAACAATAATCGTAATAACAACAATAATAACAATAATAACAAGAAGCCAAAGAATGTTAACCTTATAATATTCATTATTATAGCGGCAGTTGTAACATTTATAGGACTCACGCTTCTTAGCAATATGTTTAGGAATGCGACATACAAGGAGATAAGCTACGACCAGTTCATGCAGATGATTGATGAAGATAAGGTAAAGAAAGTAGCATTAGAGCAGGACAGAATTCTTATTACACCAGTTGAAGAGGAGAAACAGTCTGGCATAGCAGGAGTTTCATACACATATTATACAGGGTATGTTAATGATGATACTCTTGTACCACTTCTTAAGAGAAAGGGTATTGAGTTTGAAGGATATATTCCGGATTCGAGTTCTTCAATTGTAGAATTTCTGCTTGCATATGTACTGCCATTTTTATTCATATATATAATCTTTGCATTTGTATATAGAAGAATTGCTAAGAATGGTGGAATGATGGGTGGAATGGGCGTTGGAAAGAGCAACGCCAAAGTATATGTCCAGAAAAAGACAGGTGTTACATTCAAGGATGTTGCAGGTCAGGATGAAGCTAAGGAATCACTTACAGAAATTGTTGATTTCTTACATTACCCTGAGAAATATGCCAAGATTGGTGCAAAGCTTCCTAAGGGTGCACTTTTAGTAGGACCTCCGGGAACAGGTAAGACGCTTCTTGCTAAGGCTGTAGCCGGTGAGGCAGATGTACCTTTCTTCTCACTTGCAGGTTCTGATTTTGTAGAGATGTTCGTTGGTGTTGGTGCATCACGAGTAAGAGATTTGTTCAAGGAAGCAACTAAGCAGGCTCCATGTATTATATTTATTGATGAGATTGATGCTATTGGTAAGAGCAGAGATTCCAAGTATGGTGGTGGCAATGACGAGCGTGAGCAGACATTGAACCAGTTACTTGCAGAGATGGATGGTTTTGATTCATCAAAGGGAATATTCATTCTGGCAGCAACTAACAGACCGGAAGTACTTGATAAGGCTTTACTTAGACCAGGTCGTCTCGACAGAAGAATTACCGTTGACAGACCTGATAAGAAGGGAAGAATTGAGACTCTTAAGGTACATTCTAAGGATGTGCTTATGGACGATACAGTTGATTTTGATGAGATTGCAATGGCAACAAGCGGTCTTGTTGGTTCAGACCTTGCCAATATCATTAATGAAGCTGCTATTGCGGCAGTTAAGAATGGAAGAAATGTTGTTACCCAGAAGGACCTTCTTGGTGCTTTTGATACAGTTGTAGCAGGTAAGGAGAAGAAGGAAAGAGTTCTTAGCAAGAAGGAAAAGCAGGTTGTTGCTTACCATGAGATTGGACATGCCCTTATAAGAGCTATCAAGAATAATTCTGATCCGGTCCAGAAGATTACTATTATACCTCATACTAATGGTTCACTTGGTTATGTGCTTAACTTCCCAGAGGAAGAGAAGCATCTTGAGACTAAGGATGAACTTATGACAGACCTTATATCACTTGTTGGTGGACGTGCTGCAGAAGAAGTTGTATTTGGTTCAGTTACTAATGGTGCTTATGATGATATCAAGAAAGCAACTAACCTTGCCAAGACAATGATTACAAGATACGGTATGTCAGACAGATTCGGACTTGTTGCATTATCAACAGTCGAAGATGAGTATCTTAGCGGAAGAGCATCTATGAACTGTGCACAGGCAACAGAGGCTGAAGTTGATGATGAGGTAAAGAAGCTTATTGCGTCATGTTATGAAGAGGCTAAGCAGATTATAAGAGAGAACAGAGAAGTAATGGATCAGCTTGCAAGATATCTGTATGACCATGAGACTATCACAGGCAAGGAATTCATGAAGATATTCAGAGAGGCAAAGGGAATACCTGAACCGGTTGATACTTCATTATTCTCAACATCAGAGAAAGTGGCAGAAAGCGTAACATTTAATGAAGATGGAAGCTATTCATCGACAGTTAGTGGTGAGCCGGAAAGCGATATATGGAAGAATATTGGCAGTCATTCAGACGATAATGAATCTGATGATACAGCTAAAGAAAAAGAAGATGATTAATAATAAAGGGGCATATCACATTGTGATATGCCCCTTATATCAACGCTTATTCTTTTCAGATATGTGTGAATGATATCCTGACGAAGTGCTTTCAATAGATTGTGAAGCAACGTCAGCAGCATCTTTAAGAGCGGTCTGTTCAGACTGTTCTTTAGCAGAACTGATTCTGAATTCAATTTTTTTAAGAAAAACATATGTAAGATATTCACGGGACGGAGTTGGGATAATACATCCATAAATGTAGCGTTCTCCATACAACTGGCTGCGTATGATAAAACATTTAAAATGAAAGTTAAACTGCTTTCCGTTTGCCTGATCTGAAAATGTTATATACGTATTATTATAGTTATATAATAGTTCGTTGCTGGTCGAAAATGAAAGTCCTTTATCACTGACATCAATTAACGTTACCGGAATATCAGCTTCTGTGGTATCTGATGAGATATGTCCCAAAGCCATGGTTGAAATGCGCTGATTAAATCTTCTGTCGCATTCAGAGGCAATGCTGGCAAAAACATTGGTCGAGATTTTGTAGTAAGCAGATGCGAAACCGGTTGATTTATAAGTGATAGTTTCTATGTTAATATTCTTCCAGACTACACGGTTCTTTGTTGCTGGGTCTATGGTATAAAGATTAAATAAAATATCCTTATAAGAAGAAAAATCTATTACAGCACCTTTTGATGTAAAAGGCGCTATGAGAATGTAGCCATTCTTGGATGCAACAACAGAGGAAGGCATCTCGTAGCAGACATTATCAATGGATATTTCAAATGAAATTGGCACGCCTACGGGAATATCAGATATTAACATAAAACAA
>SKEA01000513.1_pt1 | contig 36273 bp, 49 predicted proteins | sample 4826601 | NCBI WGS metagenome assembly SKEA01 (sample SAMN11008821, study PRJNA524170) | human gut metagenome | biome: Human fecal sample; material: Feces; isolation source: fecal sample from pouch patient p13, p53 | host: Homo sapiens | place: Israel: Tel-Aviv | collected 2016-07-06 | reverse complement strand
GAATTAATACTCCACCTTTGTCACTTAATGAATCTCTTAGTTTTTCCCATGCATAAGTATCGTCAGTAACACCATCAAAAACGGCTCCAAAATCTTTTAAATTATATTGAACAATATTATCCAATTGCGAATTAAAATTATCTAACCTATCCTTTAATTTAGCCTGGCCACCTCTTGCATCTACTATTTCAGCATTACTATTTCCAGCATTAATTACCTGGTTATCATAATCTTCTCTTAACTGCTCTACTACTTCAATTCCATCTGCTATACTATCTCTAACTTCTCCACCAAAGATAGCTCTTCTTATTTTATCTGCTATAACTCCCATTTTAAGCACCTCCTAATTGTATTCCTGATATATGAATATTAACCCCTGCTCCGCTACCCGTTATTGAATTAGTAACTAAAGGAGAACTAATAATTTTTGTTTCTTTAGACTTAAGAGCAAATAAAAAAGCAACACCATCTAACTTTAGCGTTACTTCCTTTTCCTCATTATTCGAATTATGCAATAATATAGTTTTAACTATAGCTCCAACAGAATTATTATATAAAGATTCTTCATTATCAGTTAATGTTTTAGCTGCTAATCTCTTTTCCTCCATTCTACACCTCCATATTAATTCTTCTAGTTAACTTATCTAGCTTATTATTAATAGAAACTAAAGTATTAGCAATTGCATTTGTAGCATCTACATTAGCTTGAACTATTACTCCTATATCTCCAACTGTAGTATTTGTATTATTTAATACTTCAACTGTATTATTCAATTCAATAGATACAGTAGTTAAAGTTGATACAGTAGTTTTAACAGTGTCTTTAACTACTTCAACTTCTTTTGCTGTAGTAATGCTATCTAATTGATAATCTTTAATATCTTCAAATTTATCTCCAATAGAAAGAGAAGAACTTTGAGGATTATATATATCTATAGTTTTTTCAATTACTCTAAGATTTTCATTTATATTCATCAAAGGATTGATAACTGGATAAGTATTTCCCACCTTAAGGCTATCAAGATCTAATCCTATAGTGCTAAGATCTAAAGTTGTTAATTTGTATTTTTTCTTAATTCTATTATTTTCTTTAAGATATTCTTTACCTTTCCTTAATAAATTAGAAGGCACCGTAACATCATCCCAATTAATACAATCAACTATAACTCCAAATTCTTCTATAGCTTCAATATCATCTATGTATTTACTACCTTCATTAACACTTTCTATTGTTAATCTTTCTTCACTATCTTCAAGTTTAGAGCCTAGTGGTAATAATCTACTTATTATTGCTGTAGGGTCTTTCTCCTGCTCTATAGCTTGTAAATTCTTAGCTAACCTTATTTCAGTAAATTTTATTTCACCTATACTTGCTAAATAATCTAAATACCTTACTCCATTTTCATACCTTATTTGCAATTCTCCACCAAGCCTATTTATTAACTTATCCTTTATAGCTTCTAATGTTTTTGTATATCCTAAATATCTATAAAGACTATCATTATTATCTATTACAGTAACATCTCCTACTTGAAACTGTTTATCTTCAGTAACCTGTGAATTATGATTATCTATTATTACTTTTAGAAAATCTCTTACTGAAATATTGTGATATTCTCCATAAACTGTACTGCTATCCATCAAGTAGCCTAATTCACTTTCACAAGTAACACTTTTAATAAACATTCCATTACTACCCATACTTTCAACTGGAAGCAATACTCGTCCTTTAAATTCTAAAGTATTGCTTTTAATATTTAAAACTTCTACTAAAGTAGTAAGAGCATTTAATTTGTTATATCCAGTATTATTAGGAGTTATATTAAAAGTAAAATTATCTATAGTATTTATTCCATACTTTATGCTTCCACTTAAAAGTCTAGGTGCTTTTATATCAGTAGATAAAGCATTAATTATTATTTCTTCATTTTCATTCTTTATAGTTACCTGGTACATTAAAGCACCTCTTTTCTAAATATAAATTCTATATTACCAGCACCATTTAAAATTAAATTATTTTCACCTTTATCGAATGTAAATCTCCAATCTTTTGTAGTTCCTGTATTAAATTTATAGGTTGTACTATCTTTAATTACATCAAATTCAGACGAACATATAACTGTTGGAGTAATTCTTTTAGAACCTGGATTAATTATATTTACAGATTTACTTCCCGCTACATCGAATTTAGTTTCTTGAATATAATCTGATTCAAAGTTAAAATCATCCCAAGGAATATTTCCTTCATCATAATTGCTAAATTTAAAAGGATATGCTGTAAACTCAATATCTAAACTTCCAATTCTCATAAAATTATCCCATGTTGGAGCTTTTGTTACACTTGCTATATAATACATACACGGCTCCCCTGTATATATTAGTTTTGAATTATTGCTTCCTAAGAGCCATTCCATAACTTCACTGTACTTTCCCAAAAGTATTCTTTCATCCCTTACTTTAAATTGAACTTTACAATTTATAATCCTTTCATTGTAAAATACTTCTCCATATAATTTTGAAAAATCATAGCTTCCATGCATAAATGGAACATCTTGCTTAATTATTTTAGGCCCTGGAGGCTGTGGTTTGAAATATGTTACTATAACACCTAAATCCTTATAAGAAGACTTTCCGTTAAATATAATCTCATTCATTAACTATTACCCCTCTCTTCATTAGGTTTATATTATTTCCACTTATCTTATCAGAATAAGGTGCTGTAACTGTAGCTATTTGTTTGCCATCTAGGTTAATTGGAACTATTATACTTCTACTATCTGTATTTGTCATTCCAGATAATATAGCCTTAGCAGTTTGAAGAGCTGTATCTTTTATAATATTTTCACTCTGTAAGTGATTTTTAATTTTAGTTCCTCTAGGTAGTTCTACTACTTCATATCCTCTTTCATTTATAGAAGTTAATCCTCCTTGGAAATATGAAGTTCCTAAAGCATTAGTTCCTATTGTAGGCCCACTCATTTTTTCGGTATAACTAACTGTTTTCATATACTTAGTTTCTGGTTGCCAATTGCTCCACCATCTCTTTATTTTATCCCAAGTTGTTAATACAGTTCCTTTTTGAGTATTTACTTCCTTATCTAAATTAGAATTCATTTCTCTCATTTTATCTATTGCATCTAATCTAGTCCCTTCTAATTGATCAATAGTATCTTGTCTTTGTTTTTTTGCATCTTCCTTCATTTTTTCAGCTTGTTCTGCACTTATTACTCCTGCTTCATCTCTTAACCTTATAATTGCAGCGATTCTTTTCTCATATTCATCATTAGCTATAGCTACTGAATTATCTCTACTCTCGTTTAATTTTGCAATATGTTGTGCTGCTTGTTCTGCTGTAATTCGACCATCATAATCTTTCATTCTTTGAAGTATTACTTGTGCTTCAACTTCATTTTCACTTAATGATTTTACCGCATTTTCTCTCATTTGATTTTGAAGTTGAGTTATTTGTTGAGTTTCTTCTTGTGTTAAAGCTCTCTTTTCTTGACTAGCAGTACTTATAATTTGATTTATTTGATTTTCAAATTCCTGTGTTTGAGTTTTTTTATCTTCATAGAAAGTTCCTGTATTAGCTATAATATTAGCCTGTTCTTCAGTTGTTAAAGTACTTTGTAATGTAAACATTTCTTGTAATTGAGCTATACTATCATTTTTTTGTTTCTCATAACCAGAAATTATTTGAGTACTCATTTCATTAAATTTAGCTGTCATATCAGTTTTTATTTGCTCTGAAATAGTAGTTGAGTTAATATATAAACTTTGCATTTCATTCTTTGCACTATCATCTAATTCAACATATGCTCCAACTGCCGTTTTAGTAGCATCACTTATTTTAATTACTGTAGATTCTACTGAATTAGCCATATATTCACCAGAAGAGTTAACAGTACTAGCTGTATATTCAACTTTATCTGCAAATAAATCAACTTCTGGTATTACCTCTTCATTAAGTCCTTTGTAAACAAGATATCCAGCTCCTGCTATTGCAGCTCCAGCCGATACATATGGTGCAGCCGCAATAACTACTCCTCCTAAAGAACTTGCAAGTCCTGCCATTCCGCTAACGCCCCCTGCTACTCCTGCTGCACTTCCAACAGCACTAGTTGCAGTTGATGCAGCCCCTAACGAAGATGATAAAGTTCCCGCTAATTTTGTAACACTTCCTATTCCTTTAGCTAATTTACCTACTGTACCTATTACTGGTCCTACAGTAGCACTTAAAGCAGCAAATTTAATTATATTTTCCTTAGTTGCAGGGCTTAAATTATTAAATTTTTCGATTAAATCTTTTATAATAACAAGACCATCTTTTAATGTTGGAAGTAATTCAACCCCTATATCTCTTGCCATATCAACTATTTCATTTTTTAACATTTTAATTTGACTTTCCGTAGTAGCATATCTTTGATTAGCTTCATTTGCTAAAGCGGTGTTTTCTTCCCAGGCTTTTGTTCCCATATTTATAGAATCTTCTAAAAGACTTCCCGCATTTGCAGCTCTAAGCAAACTATCCCTAAGTCTTACCTCTTTAATTCCCATCTCTTCTAACATTTCAATTGCACTTGTACCAGCACTTTCAGCATTACCAAGTCCCCTTATAAATGCAATAAGAGCTTTTGATGCATCTTCTTCAAACGCTTGCTTAAACTCTTCACCTGTCATCCCTGCTATCTTACCAAAATCCTCTAACTCATTTGCGCTTTTGACAATAGAATTTACTTCTGTTGCAGTCATTCCTATAGAATCAGCAAGTTCCTTAAAAGCCATAGAGCTATTCGCTGATAATAACTCCAATTCTCTTATAGACATACCTGTTGCTTTTGTCAATTCTTCCGCTTTCGTCGAACCTATAGTTGCTGCTGCTTGCATCTTTACCATAACCTTTGATATAGCACTTCCTCCCATTTCAGCCTCTATACCAACTGAAGAAAATGCCGCAGCCAACCCTAAAGTTTGCGCTTCAGTTAATCCTATTTGTTTTCCTGCTCCAGCAAGTCTTAATCCCATATCAATAATTTCACTTTCTGTTGTTGCTAAATTATTACCTAAATGCACTACAACAGAACCCAGTTTATCAAACTCATCTTGTGGCATTTGTGTTATATTTGCTAACCTTGCTAACGATGTTGCTGCTTCTTCACTGCTCATGTTTGTACTATCCCCAAGCATTACCATACTCTTAGTGAAATCTAAAATACTTTCTGTCTTTATTCCTAATTGCCCTGCTGCCTCTGCTACTCCAGCTATTTCTACTGCACTTTGTGGCATTTCCTTAGACATATCTCTAATTCCTTGGCTTAGCTCTGCAAACTCTTCCTCTGTTGCATCTACTGTTTTTCTTACTCCTGCAAAAGCACTTTCCCAATCTATTTGGGCTTTAACTGCTGCAGTTCCCATTGCTACAATAGGCACTGTTACTGCTTTAGTTAATGTACTACCTATCTTACTAGCCTTTTCTCCAAATTTAGAAATATTCTCTCCTGCATTTTTAAGACTTTCTCCTGTTTGCACCCATTTTGAATTTTGCCTAGCTAACTCTTCATTTGTGCTTTTGAGTTGTTCTTCAACTCTAGTTAATTGAGCCTCTGCTTCATTTAATTTGACTTTATGGTTATTAACAGTTTTAATATTTTTATCTACTACAGCTTTTTGTTCTTGGTATGCTTGTCTACTCTCATCTAGTTTCTCTTTATTTTTTTCTACAGCATTAGAAGCTTCCTCTAAAGCTTTCTTCTGTTCTTTTACCGCTTTAGACCCCTCTATAACATATCTCATATGCATTTGTGCTTGCGAACTATTTTTGCCTTGTTCTTTTGTAACTTCTTCAAGCTGTTTTTTCCAGAATTCTAAACTATTTTCAGCTTCATCTAATTTCTTTTTTTCTTCATCATATACTTTTACAGATTTTTTATATTCATCATTTAAATTAGATTTTGTTTTCTTTAATTCTTCAAGTTTAGCACTGTTTTCTTTAGCTTTATTGCTAGCTTTTTCTATACTATCTTTATATAAATTAATCTTATCCTTTAAGGTTTCTGTTTGTTTAATTAAAGCTTGTTGCTTGTATGTTAAATCAGTTGTATTTTTACCAAAAGAATTTAACCTTTCTCCAGCGAGTTTTATCTCACTTTGAGTAAGCTTATATTGCGAATTAATTTCTTTAAGTTTTTTATTATGTTCATTGTCATCTATAGTAAAAATTGTACTAACTCTTCTTATAGCTTCACTCAATTTCCCACCTCCTTCTTAAAAAAGGTCTGAAAAGCTCTCTACATATATTTCTTCCTCTTCTTGTTTTGAGTTTCCAAAGATAGAATCAATAGTTTCTGCAACAACCTCTCTTAAATTATTTTTAAAATAATTGCTATGAAAATCTCGTAATATTAAAATTTGCCTTAATGTCGAATTTAAAAATTGATCTTCTGACATATTTAATTGATGTATTGCAACATAGTAAAAATAATCTAAGTTAAAATCTTTAATATCTACTTCTCTATCTTGTTTTTTTGATTTTTTTTTACTTCTGCTTTAACCTCAAATTCTGATACTCCAGTTAATTCTTGATCAAGTAAATCTAATGTTATATTGCTTAATGTTTCAATAGTTCTTATATTAATCATCATAGTGTTTTTTATATCTTCTTCTGAAATATCTTTATTGGCCATACATCTTATGATAGCTGGTAACTTTTCAAAATTATTTTCAAAGGCATATTGGTAAATTAATAAAAATGCATTTCCATATTCTTTATGCATCTTTATTAACGCATTAAAATCTAGTTTTAACTCTATTTCTTCATCTTTTATTTTTATCTTATAACTTTTAACTTCATTTACTAACATATAATCTTATTCCCTTCAAAATGTAAAAAGTAGCCATACGAATGACTACTTTTAATTAAGCTGTTGTAAAATCTATTATAGTTTCTTCTAATATTTGTCCATAAACATCTTTTACATTCGTTAACATTACTGCATATTTCGTAGTAGCAGTTAAATTTTGTTTAGGGTCTATAGTAATAACTTTATTAGCGGAATCTATTTTTATAGATGCATCAACTACACTAAAATCACTTTTTAATAAAATCGCTGAATAACTTACAACTGGATTATTAAAAGTTAATGTTATGTTGTTAGCTACATTCACAGAACCTGCTCCATCTGTTGGGTTTCCTGTTACAGTAAGCTTTTGTATTACTTGTGTACTAGGTAATATTACTGTTTTCCCCCAGTTCTTTTTATGATTTTCTGAATTAAATCCACTATCTGTAGTTTTTACAGTATGCTTCCAAATTCCATTCTCTAAAGGCATAAATAATCCAGAAATTGAAACTGTTTGATACTCTGTTTTTCCTTCTTTTGTTTTAGCCTTATCCTCAGGTATACTTAACTTCCCTTTAAATAGCGTTAAATACTCCTTAACTCCACCACTTAATGTTTTTTCTACCATTAAAGCAATGTATGGCGCTTGATCATCTACACTTTCTATAATTCCACCACCGGTTGCAAGTTTCTTTCCTAATAACGCTACATAATCAGTTGTATCTATTGACGCAAAATCTAAAGTAACTTCAATTTCTCCTAAACTATTTTCACTATCATACAGCCTATTTTCTGCATAAATAGTTGCCTGTTCTTCATTTGCTGTTATAGATATTTCTCTTAATCCTGGTAAATACTTAGCATTTTCATAAGTTGGAATTGTGCCATCTTCTGTTAGAATAGCATAATACGCTTTCTCTACACCTGTTGTAATTTTTTTTGCCATCTCTATTCCTCACTTTCATAATTAAATCTCAAAATATAATGAAAGAGCTTGGAATCTTCTTCATACAAAGAACCTCCAAACTCTTTCATAAATCCATTCTCTTTCATTACATTTTTTATAGCCTTAACTATAGTTGTATAACTTCCTTTTGTAAATACATCAATTTGTATTCTATAATTTGTTTCTATTTCTTCATTTTCTGCAAACAAAGAACCTTCTTCATTTAAAACTTCATATTCAATATAAGGCGCTATTGTATTATTAGGAGCTTTCAAAAGATATATTTTATCACTAACTAAACTTGATATTCTTTCATCAAATAAAATTTTTCTTAATAATTCTTCCATCTACTTAAGCACCTCATTAGCTATAATATTTACAGCTGCATTTGATGCTTTATCTACCGCTTTGCTAAAGAATCCTATATGCTTTTTATTGTCACTAGATCCAAACTCATTGTATATATCTTCTACCGTATCTCCTCTTATTTCAAAACCTAAATTCCCATCAAATCTTTTTATATTGCTTTTCCATCTCTTCTTCATATTCCCGGTTGCAACCGGAGAATCATCGATTACGGCTTGCCTTACTATTTCAGCACCTATTTTTAAAGCATTTCTTTTTTTTCTATCAGAAATATTCATATCATCTAAATCTTTAAAAATATCATCAAAACCTTTAATTTCAATTGCCATTATTGATCACCTGCAATTTAGCCTTTATTTTTAATTCTTTATTCAAATATTTAATATTATCAATTTCTAATATCTCATATCTTTGCTTATTGAAAAGAATAAAACAATTAATATCAATATTTTTATAATACCTAATATAGAATGTTGTTATATTTTCAGATATATTTTGCTTACTTGCCCAGTAATCTTTCCCATAAAGATCATTAACATCAGCCCAAGCTTTTTGGAAGGTAATATAATCCTCTATAGGAAATCCCTCTTTATCATGAGTTTCTTCTAATCTTTGAAGCTCAATTCTATGTCTTAAACTTCCTATATTCATATAGCATCACCTTGAGTATATTTCAGCTGAACGATTATAGTATCTAATCCAAAAGCTATTTTACTTACATTTTTCCCTGCAGTTTCAACAGCTCTATTTTCATACCAATGAGATATCAGTATTTTTATAGCAAGCTTATACAACTCTTTAGTGTAATCCTTCTTTATACCAGCATTGGTTAGATACTCTTCCGCTGCAATTTGTAATCCTTCAATAAATGAATCTTCCTCTTCTCCATCTATTCTAAGAAATAATTTTAATTCTTCTAAATCCATAATTCACCTCTAAAAAAGAATGAAATTCAACTCTCACTCTTTATGATTGGTTCATATATCCTTTTGCTTTTAAGTCTGCAATTAGCGCATTATATGCCGTCGCTATTTGTTCAGCGCTAACAGAATTTGTTTCTAGTGCAGCTATATTATCTAATTTAGTAATAACAGCATCTTTGCCCTTTGCACCAGTTTCTCCTTTGTCACCTTTTGGTCCTGTTGCTCCTTGTGGACCTGCTGGCCCTTGAGGTCCAGGGGTAAGTTCTATATTAAAAATCCCTTCCTCAATATGATCCATTTTTTCTTTAGTTATAATATCGCCATTATTCCATGTTTGTTTTTGATAAGCCATTGTTATTCACCTCTCCCTATTTCAGCTTTACCTATCTTAGCTTTACCAATTGTAGCTATCCCCTCATTTTCAGAGGGTTTACTAGGGTGTTACATCAATATATCCATTAACTATTGCTTTACTATCTCTTATAGTAACATCTTCTCTTTCGATAGCCCTAAATAAAGTTAAATCTTCTTCATATGCATTCAAGTCTCCAATTACAGCAACATCAGAAGTTTTAATATTCATTAGCTGTCTATCCCAGAAAACAATACCCTCTTTTAAATCACCTATAATAAATGGTACTTTATTTGTATTAGTTGCCATATCATCATTAGGTATTACCTCTATCGGAATAATTGTAGCGCCAGCACAAAGTCTCATTTCCATAGGGTTGCTTGGGTTAGGTTGTAATAAATATTTACCATCTGTATCTTTTAAAGTATCTAAATATTGTAACCCATCATCATTTGTAATTATCTTACTTGTTGCCTTAAATGCTTGCCCTAAAGTAACATTTAAAGCTTTCTTTATATCATCAATTCCTTCTAGTTTAACTTCATTTAAAGTTGCTATTTGTTCCAATATTAATTTATTAGCTGTAACCCTTGATTCATCACCAATCCACTCAATTAAAGTGTTTGTTATATTTGCGTCTGAATCACTTAATAATTCATTTGTAACAGGAAAATATCCAGCATATTTATCTATTTCATAAGTAATTCTTTCAAATTGGGGAGTTGTTTTTGATCCTATTTTCCCACCTTCACCTACTTTAGCAAAACCAGTTTGTTGTGATCTCTTTTTAAAAGTTCTTTGACCTTTGTTTGTAGTAACTTTCTCTACTTTAACTAAATCCTTTAAAGACTTCTTAGATTCCTTGTAAATATTAATTCTTGTTAAAATATCTTCCGGTACAGTATACCCCCCATCCGCTAATGCTCCTTCTGACATTTTGTTATTAATTCTAAATCCATTTCTTGCAGCGTTTGCAAATTCCTTAGTTGAATCCTTTTTATTGTAAGTTACTTCCTTTACTTCTCCATTGTCAATTTTATTTTTTATTTCATCTTCCTCTTCTGCTTCTAAATCGTATAAAACATCAAATTTAGCTTGAAGGTCTATTAACTCTTTCTTTGCAGCCTTTGCTTCTTCAATCTTATTTTCATTTGCTAAGTTTTTAACTTCTTCCTTTTTAGCATTAATTTTATCTAATAATTCTCTTAATTCTTTATTCATATAATATCCACCTTTCTTATTTAAACAATAAAAAAAGACTTACATTCCAAATAAATATAAATCTTCTAATATTCTTTCTTTTTCAATTTTTAAATCATCTTGCACTTTATTCTCTGCATTATCATCTTGTTTTAAATCTTCTGGAGTGTTTCTATATCTATTAAAATAATTAGATGCACATGCAACAGCTATAGCTGAATCTTCAACTTCAATGTTAAAATATTGAGCTGCTTTATCTCCTGTTAACCAGGTTTCTTCATGCATCATTGTTTTAATTTCATCTACACTAATACCTTCTTTTAAATTTTCAACATAAACATTAAGGATAGTTTCACCACAAGCATCTAAATCATCAGCCATTTTCCTAAACTCTGCTGCATTGAATCCACCCCAAACTCCCATCCATGGATCATGTATCATTGTTTGAGCAGTTTTAGGTATTATCACCTTATCGCCAGCTAACATTATTACAGATGCAATGCTTGCAGCTAATCCATCAACTCTAACAACTTTGTTACATTTCTTTCTTTTAAGCTGGTTATAAATAGCAAGTCCTGCATATACAGAGCCTCCTCCACTATTTATATAAATATTTAGTTCTTTATCATCATCAATAGAGTTTAAAATTTCTAAAACATCTTGTGGGCATTTATCTTCATCACACCACTTTCCCCAACTATCGCTAACTATGTCGCCATAAAAATATAGCTCTTGCCCATTAGCTTCATTTCTAAATTCCATATTTCCAACTTTATTAAGTTTTCCATCTTTTCCTTTAGCCTTAAAATCTAATATTTTATTCATTGTTTTCACCCCCTTTCAAAGATTGACTTTCTCTATCTTTTTCATACTGTTCTCCTACTTTAGTTATAGGAATATAATTACCATTAACAATTAATATGTCTCCTCCTGTTTCAGAAGGCTTGTCCATGTATTCTCTTGCTTCATTTGGTGTATATATACCATTGTTTACAGCCTTAGATAATGCTTCTATTTGAGTTTTACTATCAGTTCTCAAAATTACCTTTTCATTAAACTTAAAGAATAGTCCTTCTTCAATTTCATCTTTACTTAACAGTTTATAATTTAATTCCTCTTCATATTGTTTTAATATAAATAACATAGTATCTACATAAAAACTTAATTGTTGCATTTCTGAATTAGAATATGAACTCTTTTCATAATCATTTATTTGATTTGGCTTAATTCCTAATGCTCCTGCAATTTGAAGTGCATTAAACTTTTTTAATTCAAAAAATTGACTATCTGTAAGCTTAATATCTAATGGTACTAATTTCATTCCTAATGGTACTGGGATTATCTTACCAGAGTTTTTAGAACCATTTGCAAAATCTTCAAACCCTTTTACAAGTCTTTCTTTAGCTTCTTGATTTAAGTCTCCAGTATATTCAAGTACAGCTTTAGCAGTAAGGCCACTTTTATATAAGTTATTCATAAAGTTTTGACTTTCTAATCCGCCTTCTACTGTATTTTTAAGTATTTCTCTAACTGGAACACCTAATATACCATCAAAGCTATATGAGGTCTTAAAATGTAATACATCATCACTATTAAATAGATATTGTTCTGCTGAATATTTATCAGTATATCTGTACCACAATCGACCTTTAGCACCAAATACTCCTTCATCATCTATCAAGATTTGAACATTATCAGATGGCATAACCCAAAAATCTTGAATTTCATAACTACCACCATATTTATCCCTTTTAAATTTTCTTCTTATCCAAACATAAGCATTTCCATAATGATTCCTATTTTGTTCTACTGTAGCCCAAAATGTAGATGGTGTCATTAATGCATTTGGTCTTGTCTTTAATAGCTTGTGAGCTTTATTAGACTTAGCCCTCTGTATTCCTTTTTCGGTTTCTTGATAAAACTTTAAAGGCATTTTCCCTAATGTTTCTGATAACATTTTTAAGCAAGTAAAATATGTTACTTCACTTACTAATTTCTTAGGAGTTGAGCTTATTCCAAGCCATTCTAATAATTCTTGGCTCTGCATATCTACTGTTTTTTCTGGAATAATAGCATTTTTTATCTTTTTTGCAATTCCACTAAATACATTCAATTTCTCACCCCCTTTACCATCCCATCATCTTTAAGTAATCCTCAGTAACTTCATTAATATTTATAGAATTACCTTGTAAATATAATTGTGTGTAACAAAAAATACTCGCTACAACTAAATCTATTCTTGTTTTATTCTTATTTTCCTTGGCTAGTAATATATCATCTGTAGTCCTACCTTTTATCGTTGTTGTATTACTCATACACCAATCCAAAAGTTTATTATTTTCATAAAATACCTTTCTTAAATAAACATCATCTCTGAATTGCTTTATAGCTGGTGATAGATTGCTATATGTTTGCTTTAAAAGTATTACTTCATAATCTTTAGCTAAACTTTCCATCATCTGCATAGCATTGAATGGATCTGATACAATGCACTTAATTCTACAGTTATTTTTACTTTCTATATTTCTTATATATTCTTCTACTATTGTATAGTTAACTATCACTCCAGGAGTTATAGTGCAATATCCCTTTTCTTGAAAACTTCTATAATCTATCTTTTCTCTTCTTTCCGGAATCGTATCTTCCGGTAAAAATCCATGCGATACTAGATAGTATTTGTCATTTTCTTTATACATTATAGAAATTGCAGTTAAGTCAGTTGTTAATGAAAGGTCCACCCCAACAACCACTTCTCTCCCTTTTAAATTTATAACCTCTTTACCTTCTAAATCTTTATTATTAACATTGCATTTTTTCCACGATTCAAAGTTAATATATTTTTCTTCACTATTTTCTTGCATAAATATATTGCAAGTCTTAGTTATAAATTCCTCTTTTAAATTATCTTGAACTAAAGCTTTATCTCTATCTTCACGCATTATCTGATAATTTTCTTCTAACCTCAAAGGATTAGCTTGATATAACCCCATATCATTCCACATATTCTCTTTATCAGCATAATAAACAAGAGCAAACATTCTTTCATTATCAACTACACCTGTATATACTTTTCTAATATAATCTAAATCCTCTTCCATAATTGAATTATTAATAGCATAAGCTGTTGTAGTTCTAAATACTAATGGATTTATTACATTTTTTTGACCCGATTTCATGGCATTAAAGTTACTACTCTCACTAAAATTACCATGTTCATCACTTACAAATGCTGATGGTCTTACAGAGTTATTTTTTCCTGCCTCAGCAACTCTAGGTTCAAAGTAACTATTGGTTAATTTACAAGTAATTCTCCCTGTCTTAGTAGTCGATATATTAAAATGTTTCTTTATTAATGGACTTGCATTAATAATTTGCTCCATTATTTTTTTAATTTCTGCTGCTAATTCCTTAGTTAAGCATATAGAGTAAAACTCTGAATACTGTTGCTCTGTAAGTAGTAATAATATAAATACTAATCCTATTAAGGCAGTTTTACCATTTTTTCTAGCTATAAATAGAGTTACATCATTATATCTAAACTTAGATTTATTGTTTTTATATCTCCATCCAAATATATTTACAATAAAAAAGCATTGGAACGATGCTAAATGTTCCAATACTTCACTTTCTGCTGAATATCCAGTTGCAAAATTCATTAACTTTAATAGATTGTTTATTTTTAGTAGCTCATTAACATCTAGATAAAATTCAAATTCATCCTCATATTGCCGCTTATAATAATCTTGTATAAATATTGCACATTGTTTTTTTACTTCCCATGTAGTAACTTCTCTGCCTTCCACTACATCTTTTGCATATTTAACAGCACGATCTAGCAATATCATTTACTACCACCAGCCAATACTTTTAAAAGTACATCTTCATCTCTTTCTTTTGCTTGCATATTAATATTCCCTAATTTCGCTCTACTTTGAGGACTTAAAGATAATTCATTACAACACCTAAAAAAATCTTTAGTATATTCACTTTTAGCTTTAATTAAATCTTTATTATATATATTATTTATGTCCTTATTTATAAGCTTTTCTATTTGTTGCAATCTATCTATCGCTATAGAAGTTTGAGATAAAATATAAATATCTAAATTCCCAAGTATATTACTTTCTCTAAGCTGATCTACAACATAATTAAATATTTTCTTTTGTCTTGCATTCAAATGAGTTGGTGGTGAAATGTTATCTGTTCCACCTTTTAGTTTTTCTTCTGTTTCTAACCTTAACTCTTTCTCTTCTTTAGTCAAGTTCTTACTCATAACCTTCACACTTTTACTAGGCCTTGCCACCACCTCACCTCCTTATTTTTTCATTTAGGGAATTTTGCAAAACTGAATCTCCTCTCGCACTCTCCGTCCGAAAGTCCAATACTTTCTTGATACCCCCTACCCCTTCATGCCATTATGCCTCCTTTGATGACAACTTTCACATAGGCATACAAGGTTATCTATATCTAATCTCTTTGACCAATCTTCTTTGATTGGTTTTATATGATGAACTGTATTGTATGGAGTTATGGTGTTCTTATCTAAGCAATCTTTGCATAGTGCATGATCTCTTGCTATTACTACTTGCCTTGCCTTACTCCACTCTTTACTTTTATAGAACTTATTATATTTACTATCTCTTTCATAAGTAGTTTGCTTGTAGTATTTTATATTTTGTTTTCTTTCTAACTCCATCTTAGATTTACATTTATCACATGCTTTAATGTTATAAGGTATTACCTTTCCACATTTACATATCTTCTTTAACATAATTATCTCCAAACAAAAAGAACCCTATCACTAGAGTTCTTGTAGTCTTATTCTTTTATACATAATCTCATTATTCCTGATATTAATAATAATATTGCTACTACTATACACATTATAAAAGTAATTGGATTGTCTGCGCTTATACTAAATAATGAACATGGTATATTTGCTATTGCTCCAACAATCATAAATATTCCTGTTAAAACTTTTTTACTATTAATACATGCTCCAACTAAAGACAATATACTTAATAATAACCCTATTATAGATAGCATAAGCACTATATTTGCATCAGCTTCTGTAACTTTCATATTTAATCCTGAAAATAACAACACTCCACAACTTATAATTCCTAATACACTTCCTATAAGTCCTACTATAAAGCTTGCTTTCTTCATAATTTACCCCTCCTTACATTTGCATTTACATTTTATATTATTTCCCCCTCTATTTCAATATTTAGGATTAAAACACATATTATAAAAGAAAGCACCTAACATTTCTGCTAAGTGCTTTCTATAAAAGGGGTATTGAGAATTTATGAGAGGTTAATGGAATAACCTTTGTTGGAGATAGTAGGAATCGAACCTACTTCTATAGATTAAAATTCTATTGTTTTACCATTAATAATAAACTATATCCCCACGCTACACCTAGAATTAAATCTAGGTGCTTTAACATTAAATAAATTAAGGAGGCTCTTGCATGTCCAGCTAGCAAAACCAATATTTCTTGACCCAATACTATATTACAATATTTAAAGTGTCATTTGGTGTCACATTTTAATTTATTTATATAACCTCTATGTTTGTTCCTTATAGCTGTTATGCCATAATTCATATTATCGGCTATCTCTTTCCAAGTTAACCCATCAATATACTTATAAATAAATATTTGTCTTACCTCTGAATTTTCTATACCATAAATGAATTCTATTAACCTGTCTTTTTCTTCTACTAACTCATTCATCTTATTTACTATTCTTCTATTCATTTTTGCTACTTTTTTTTTGTAACTTTCTAAATCATAGCCCTCAATATGCACTTTATGGACAGTATATGGAAATTCTAAAGCAGAGCCGTTAACTGAATCTCTAACAAATTCAGGCTCTATTTTTTCTAGTTGCCTTTTAAGTAACTCTACTTCTGTTAATAATCTTCTATATTTCTTTAAGTCTTTTCTAGTTTCAATCATATTTGTTCTCCCCTATGAATATTTGAAATCCTCTTTCGCTTTTTGCCATATTGCTTTAGTAACCGTGTGTATATGTTTAAGATATATACATATTTCCTCAAGTCTTTCTTTTGTTGCTGTTCCTTCTCCTCTTTTTAAGCCTTTCTTAATTTCATATTTAATATTTGACCACCTATTATAGGCTTGTATACTTTCTTTTTGTAATTCAAATGCTCCTGATATATCCTCTTCTGTTAAATTATCAAACTTCTTGGATATATCATTAAATATCCTTACTTCTTGGCTATATATTTTTTCATAATTAAACTTCTCTTGGCTCAATTTAATCACCTCTAGTTTAAGCTAATGGTAAATTAGCTATCCTCTTTATATTCTTTTTTCGTATTCTATAACTCTTAGTATTCTTAGCTATCCAATACAGTCTTTTTCTAATTTTAACGTTAGGATCATAAACCACCTTGCTTGTATTATTTACTTTTACTTCAGATTCCTCTTCAATAACATTCTCATCTTTCTCTACTTCTTTTCTTTTTCCAAAGTATTTAAATAAATTTTCTTTTATCTTTTTAAACATATTTATTAATATTACTCCTTTAAAATTATTTATTTTTTAATCATCCACTAAGCTATATCCAATAGTAACTATTTCTTTAATATTTATCACAGTCACTTTATCATCAGTCAAATCTAACATTTTTAATATTCCTGTTGCCTCATTCCTAATCCCTTCACCAATATATTCAATTACTTCATCAGCTTTTTCTATTGTAATTTCAGATGTAGGTTTAAAATAACCTACATCTCCACTTTTAAATCTTATTTTAAATTCAACCATTTTAATTTTTCCTTTCTATCCTGTAGATCTACTCACAATAGTTTTGAATTGCGAACTAAAAAATACCGCATATTCTATTGAATAATACGGCATTTTTACTATTTACTCTCTAATTTATTTTAGTAAAATCTAACTCTACATCTCCATCGGTTATTAATATAATAGTATTCTTGTTTGTTATTGTACCAGCGTTACATTTTCTATTACAGTTTATATTTTTATAAACTATATCAGCATTTTCATCCAATACAATAATCGCTGAATCACTATCTTTATTAAGAAATTGATATTGCAAATTATATTCCCCTTTATCATTTTTATACAAATTGTAAATTCCTTCCTTATAAACATTGTTAATAGGAGTAATAGGAGCATTTGCATATACATTGTCTGTAATAAAAATTAGAACCATCATTATTAATGTTGCTATATATATTAATTGTTTTTTCATAATATTCACCTCACAAATATTATTTACTACATTTAATATTTAAATACCGTATTGTTCAATTTTCAAAGATCAAATTTTCTTAACTAGTTCTCAATAGTTTCAAATTATTCATCTTTTTCAGAAAGATTTAGAGCATACTTCTCCTTATATTGTCTTAATAATTCATGTACTTTAAGACTGTACTCCTTAGCTTCCTCTTCATCTTTACAAACCTTATATGTAAATTTAGTGCCTTTCTTGGTTGTTTTAAATTGCTTCTTTACTATAAATCCCTTTTTAAGTTCTGCCATATATACTGCTAATATAGCCATATCATACATTTGCTCATTGTTCTTCATTAAATCTAAATTTATGCTTGGATATTCTTTTCTGAATCCAATAACTACTACATCACTCATATTGTTCTCCTAGCTCAACTAAAACTCTTCTATTTTCTATCCTTTTTTTATTCTTCTTTTCTAACCTTCTTTTATAAGTTGGAGTAGAGTACCATCTAATAGTATCCACTTTAACATTTAACTTTTTAGCTAACTCATATACGTTACCAATAGCTAAACATTCCTCCCCCTTATACATTGCATATTCTTTCATTTCCTTCCTCCAAATTGCTTCTTCGTCTTTCTATTTCTCGAAAGATAAATTTCTTTACAGTCCTGTTTGAAAATATCTTCTCTCTTCTTGTTAACAGTAATATTCTTATCTTTAAAGTTCTTTATCAATTCATCAATAATCATTTTTAACCTCTAACTTATTGTTCGATAAACTTGATAGCCATTAAAATAAAAATATCCTATTCCTTTTTCTAAAGCTTGTCCTATAAGAATGCACTCCATTAATGTCGGAGAGCTTCCGTTAGTTATTCATTCATTCTTTCTAGCGTTATAGCGCACATTGCTTTAGCTTCTGAACTTGAATTTTTATCTATAATCTCAACTACATCACTGTTCTTTAATTCTTTTTCATGCATTAATTTCTCTATCTTTTTACAAATAAAATTTTCTTTTATATTTTCCATAACATTTCCCTTAACTTTGTTAGAGAAGAGATTTCCTCTTCTCTATGATCACTTCCTTTAATCTTAGCTAATTTGTAATCCCTGCTAAAATTTAAGCAATTAATCCAAAGTCCTTTCTTTTAATATTTTTTATTTATATAAATGCATTAACATTAATGCATTATTAGCTTTAATGTGCTATTAAAATAATTTTGTTATATATTTCTATCAAATCAAAATGATCTACAGCTTTTATTTCTATTCCTTCAGAAGTTATAATTATTTGAATATCACCTTCAAGAATGGAGTTTGATATAAAATCAATATATAAATCAGTATTTTTATATTTACTTGTTAACTCATCATATTCTTGAACCAAGTCTAAAACATCATACCTTACTCTGTCATTCAAATTTGCATCTTCTAAATCTATAAATACTTTATTTCTAAATTTTGATACAATTTTCTCCTTTACTACTTCACCAGTAGATGTATCTACTATTAAAGTGCTATTATAATTTTCATCTTCTGCACTTACCTCTTCTATATTTACCTTCAAATCATCTTCGGTTATATTTAAAGCTTCTTCTACTGCAATTTGACCCTCTAAAACTTCTATTTCTTCTTCAGTTTCTTTCTCTTTTACAGTTTTTATTGTTATATCTTTTTTATCCTGATGTTCTTCAAAGACTTCTTTTTGTTTATCTTCAGGTAGCTTCGATAATTCATAAGCAACTGAAATTTTAATATTGTCATCTTTAAGTTCATCTTTAAATTCTTCTACTAAATTTTTAGATATACTCTCCATTCTTGCCACTTGAGTTGGCGATGTACTTAATATATCTGCTATAATATCTCTTACCCTTCCTGGTAGCTTTTCTTTTTTCTTATATTCTGTTAATAGCTCTTTAAGCTTCTTTGTTTGAGTTATCTTTTCCCAATCACTCAATTCTCTTGTTGTAGAATTAGTCATTAATAACTTCAATTCATTTTTTATATAATCATCATCTTCAACTTTACAAGGTATATATTCAAAGTTTATATTTCCCTCTTCATATAGCTTTTTCATAGCTAAATATCTTCTATGACCAGCTATTATTTCATATTTATTTTTTTCCATTTTCTTAACTACCAAGTTTTGCTGTAATCCCAATAATTCTATGCTATCTTTTAATCCTTTTAACTTTTCCTCTTCTATGGAATAAAAATTATTAGGTGAAGGTACTATATCATTTATACTAATTTGAATAGTCTTAAATCTCTCATGGTTATTTTTTGTTTCTAATGATTCTTTTGAATTATTATTTAATAACTCCATCATATTAAACTTAGCCATTTTTTATCTCCTCTTTAAATTCACTTCCTATTTCACGAGCCAACTCTTTATCTTGATATATATTTCCTATGACTGTATCTACTGGTGATAATGTAAACAGTAGAACTTTCCTGTTTTCAACCTTGTTTTCTATCCACCAAGAGCAGTTTTTAAAAGTAACTGCTCCTGTTATCACATGCTCCTTAGTAACTCTATCAATCCTTTTAACTATAAACCCTTGATATATTTCAATTCCGTTCATATCCTTCTTACCAGCATATTGAATAGGTATTAAATGTCTATTATTTAGAGTGCCTTGCATAATACCATCTTTATTAAAACTTTGAACTCCTCCATCAGCTATTGATATACTACAATCTACATAATTAACAATTTTATTTTTCTTTTTGTCATATAACTTAAACTTTAAATTTGTGTTCATTTATCCCCTCATATTTGTGTCCGAATCGGACACATTTCTATTTATTTAAATATTCTTCTACTAAAGCTTTATAATCTTTAGCTGCTCCACATCTTTTGCTGTATTCTAAGATTGGAGTATTAGCAAATGTACTCTCATCTATTTTTACAGTTCTCCTTATATGGGTTTTCATCATCTTATATTTGCAATTACTATTTAATAAATCTTCACCTTGAACATTTACATCATTTTTAGTGAACAATGTAACAAAACATCCTTTAAGCTCTAGTTTAGGGTTTATTTCTTTTACATTTTCTATCTGCTCTATTAACTCTTCCATTCCATCAAATGCAAACTTATCTATTTTTATTGGTATCATTACGTGATCTGATGCAACTAATGCATTTATAACACTAACATTAATGTCTGGTGGATTATCTATAATGCAAAAATCGTAATAATCGGCTATTCCATCTAAATGTTTTTTAAATCTAGTTTGTTGTGGTCTTGATACATCCATTATTACATCTAGGTTAGCTTTTAATAATTTCATATTAGCTGGTATTAAATCTAAGTTTTCAAAACTTGTACTAACTATTACTTCATCTATACTGCACCTATTAGTTATTAAATCAGCAATGCTTAATTTTTCATCACTATGTCTACCAAATAGCTTAGTAGTATTCCCTTGCTTATCGTTGTCTATTATTAAAACCCTCTTCTTATGTACAGTTGCTAATATGTGTGCTATATTCACACTAGACATAGTTTTAGCAACTCCACCTTTTAAATTGATTATTGATAATACTTTCATTCAAACCCACTCCTCTTCTTTTTATTGATACATTAATAAACTAAGCTTGTCCTAACTCTAAATACTTCTCTATAGATTCCTTAGCTTCCAGCCAACCATAACAAACCTTAGTTGCATATCCCTCTTTATTTAATGCACTTAACCATTCCTTTTGGTTCTTCTGTATTTTCCCTTTTTGAGTTTTAAGCTCTATATACAAACCATGATATTGTCCTCTTGCTACTGGTAGACACATATCTGGTACACCTGCCTTAACTCCCTCTTTCTTTAAGTTTGCTGCAGTTCTTGCATCCCTCTTCCCGCCATTAGGGATATGATGTAATAATTTAAGTTCCGGATATTGTTGCTCTGCTAATCCCGCCCATTGAAATAATGCTCTTTGCTCTTGTGCTTCTGTCATAATAACTCTCCTAACTTTAAATATTTATAGTATTTTTATTTCTAAGTGCCCAATAACTTTTATGTGCTTCTTTAAATCCAGTATTAACATTTTTAAGAGCTTCTTTTACTTTCTTTACCCTCTCTTCTTTTGTATACTTCTTCTCTGTCATAGCTCTTTCAATTGACCAACCTTGTGATATTCGATTATAGAATATTCTTTTGCTTATTCCATTTATCTCAAGAACTTTATATACTTCATCGGAATATTTTCTGTTCCTTATCTGAACTGCAATAATTGGTTCTGTTGCCGCTTTCTCTTCGCTCCATTTATATTTATTTACCCTTGAACGAAATGTAACTTCTGGTATACCATTCTCTCTAGCTATTGGATACCACTCTGAATAATCTATTCTTTTTTTAATAGGTGTATTTATCGCTCTTTCTTTATTCCAACCAAGTTTCCTTATTCTATCCTCTAAAGTTTTTCTGTGTATTCCGTTTTGGGCTGCTATTTTATATTCTTCTGGTGTAATGTAAAAATCATATGGATCTATCATATTTAATCACCCCTCATTTATTTAACTCATTCTACCTTTCTCATTTTTATGTAAATATACGTTCCAGCATTAATTTCATTTACTTGTACCTCATGCGTTGTATAAACATAACCTGGATATAACTTTTCAAAATCCTCTCTAGTTCCATTTCTAGATAAATCCCACGTCTTTTTATACGAATATTTGTAATCATTAATTTCAGCTTCTGGAATTATAAGATTTCTACTTGGAGAATATCTTTTCTTCCCTTTAGGATCCTTAGAGATATAGTTAGCCAACTCTTCAAATCCTAACTCATTAGGTTGAAGCCTATCAGCATTTGCTCTACCTTTTCCCCATAACTCTTCGACTTTATCTCTATCCATTCCACTTATAACAATATGATGATGAATCCTTGTCCTAGTTCTTTTATCATTTTGGTTTGCTTCCTTATACTCCAAAACAGCTATATATTTTAGTTCCGGAAGATTATTTCTTTTCCTATAGTTTTTTAATCTTCTTATATAATTTTCTCTATCCCTTATTGCTCTCTTCTCATCTTTAGGTAGATTAGAATTGTTATATGTTAAGTGAACTATTAAATCCTTGTTATCAAAGTTTGCGTTCAATAATCTTCTTAATTTTTTTCTAGCATTTTTAGCATTAAGTTTTTTTTGTTCTTTTCTACTTTCTTTTTTCTTTCTCTTTCTGCTCTTTTTTTGTTCCTTTTTAGAAATATGATATAACTCTACTTCTAAATATTTTCCACACTTATATTTCTTCTCCCTTATAGCCATACTTACCAACTCTACTCTGTTTATTTTTTTATAATAGTCGTTAAGATAATACCTATTACAAGGGCCTTAAAATCTTATCTTTACGGTTTATTTGACTTTAATATCTTTATTAGATATAATTAAATAAAGTATCGAAAAAAGATTTTATTAAAACACATTGAGCACCGGTCGCATGGTTATATCAATGTGTTTTTCCCTTTATAATAGTTATCTTTTGCTTATATTTCTCCAATAGTTTCACCAGTCTTAACAGAATAAATTTCTCCATTATCCAAATCCAACTGATGATTGTACTTCTTATTCCACTCATCTAATTCTTTTCTTTGTTCTTCTATTATTTCCTTATCTCTTTTTTGACTTAACATAATTGTTACTATGTCATTCATTCCCCAATATTGGATTGCTTTATCTAGCATTAATTGCGTTTCTCTCATTTTATTCATCACCTTTCAATTGTTTACTATAGTTTTATCAAATATTTATTGAATAATTTTCACAAAAAAGTCTTATTCGTTCCTTTTCTTTTCTTGCCCATTCAAGTTTTTCTGGAGATAAATCTATTCTCCCTTCTTCAATACCTCTTCTAATAGTTTCTTTGACATTTCTTTTTGCCTCTTCACTTAGCTCTCCTATTATTTCGCATCTTATAAGTTCCATATAATATCTACCTCTGATTATTTTTAGTTGTTTCTTTAACTGTTTTTATTTGTAGTAAAACCTTTTTTTCTTTTATTTTAAATTTCATGCCTCATTCCCCCCTTTTAAAACATCTATATCTATATCTAGTGCGTATGCAATTTTACATACAGTACTAAAGCTAGGGTCTTTTCTTTTCTCATTTAAAATTTGACTAACTGTAGACTGAGCTACTTCAGCTTTTCTAGCTAAATCAGTTGGTGTTATTTCCTTTTCTCTCATTATCCTTTTTAACATTTGAATATCCATACTTCTCCTCCTCTTCAGTTTTAATTTCTTTTTGTGAAGTATTTATCTTTATTTTATTTCCTTTTTGTGAAGTATTCAAGTTTACTTTCCCTTATTTTATCTTCAAAAAAGCTATTTTTCTTTCATTTACTTCACTTTTCGCTATTATTTTCTTTATCTTAACTTTCGTTTCAGAAAATATTTCACCAACTTTTTATATAATACTTTATTTTACTTTCGTTTTGTGATATACTAATTTCGAAATGGAGGTGTAAGTATGATAAGTATTCTTGGGCAAAACTTAAAAAGAATAAGGGAATCAAAAAAAATCTCAGCATATAAACTTGCTCAAATTTCAGGTGTTGGTAACTCAACAATTAGCCAAATAGAAAGCGGTAAAAGGCAAACCTTAAATGTATCTACTATAGAAAAACTTGCTTCTGCTTTAAATGTTGAACCTAATCAATTAATTAATCCGGAAGAAACTATAGAGTATGAACTTACTGATTTTGAAGAAATACTATCTACAGTTCTCTCTTCTGTTGATGTAACTTTTGAGGATAAATTATTGAGTGAAAGCGAAAAAGATGAAATTTTATTGGCTGTTAAAATTGCTTTAAAGTTTATCCAGGATAAACGTAATAAGTAAGTTACTATGATTGATATTTCTATTCTCGGTCAAAATATACGTAAAATTAGAACCCAAAAAAAGCTAGGGGTAAATGAGTTATCTAGGCTTTCTGGTGTTTCACGCTCTAGTATATCAATGTTAGAGAATGGCAAACTCAAAAGTTTATCAAATGAAAATTTAATTAAAATAGCAAATGTTCTTAATGTTACTGGAGATACACTTCTAAGCTTAGAGAACAATGTAGAATATGATCTAACTGAATTATCAGATATATTTGATGCTATTTTAAAAACTAGTGATTTAAGATTAGATGATATTCCTCTCTCTTATTCTGAATTGAAAGAACTTGATATCGAGTTAAAATTCGTAATAAAGAAATTATTATTAAAAAGAGAGCAAAATATAATTTAATCACTAGCTAACAACTACTTACCATCTTCATTACATAAAAGATAATTATGTAATGAAGGTGGTAAAATTTTAATAATTCTTTGTGGAGGATATATCTTATGAAAAGAATTGCTATATATTCAAGAAAATCAGTTTTAACTGAAGTTGGAGATAGTATTAATAACCAAATAAAAATGGTAAAAAATTATTTTTCTAATGAAGAATGTACTTTTGAAATCTTTGAAGATGAAGGTTTTAGCGGGAAAAATACTAATAGACCAGCCTTTACTGCTATGATGAAAAAAATATCTGCTGGTATTTTTGATACTGTAGCTGTATACAGAATTGATAGAATATCTAGAAACATAGTCGATTTTGTTAATATATACGAAGATCTAAAAAATTATGATGTGAATTTAGTTTCAATAACAGAAAACTTCGACCCTAGCACTCCTTATGGGAAACTTGTAATGATAATACTTGCAACATTTGCAGAAATGGAGCGTGAAGGTATATCCCAAAGAGTAAAAGATAATAAAATAGAAAATGCTAAACTCGGTAAATGGGGTGGCGGTAGTGCACCTTTTGGTTATAATATAATTAAAGTTATTGAAAACGGAAAAACTGTTTCTTATTTAAAAGAAAACGATGATATTTCTTTAGTAGAAGAAATTTTTAATACTTATATATTTTATAAAAGTCTTCATCAAGTACAAAAATATTTACTAAATAAACATAATATAAAATGGGCATTATCCACTGTTAAATATATATTAAGTAACCCTATATACTGTAAAAGCGATGAAAATGTACTTAATTATTTAAATTCAAGAAGTATAACTGTATATGGTGAACCTAACGGATGTGGTTTTATAACTTATAATGTACGTCCTTTTAAAAAAGGTAAGCGAGAGTGGAATTCTTCTGATTTATTTGTTTCTGTTAGTAAGCATTTTGCTCCAATAAATTCTGATTTATGGTTAAAAGCTCAACTTATTCAATTGAAAACAACTCAAAACCCTAGACCTAAATTTTCAAAGGTAAGTTATTTCACAGGAATATTAAGATGTGCTCTATGCGGAAGTCCTGTAACTGTAAATTATAATCATACAAATAAAGATGGTACAAGAAATTATTATTACACTTGTACTGGTAAGAGAAAATATGGAGTTTCATATTGTAATAATAAAAATGTAAATAATCATGTACTTGATCAAATACTATTGAACCATCTTATAAATTTTAAAGTTCCTACAGTAGATAAAAAAATTAATAATGAATATTCAATAGAAAATTTAAAAAATCAATTAAAAAGAAATGAGAAAAAAATAGAAAATCTTGTTGATAATCTAATGGAAGCTAATCATGATATAGCTGCTGTTATTAATAAAAAACTAAAAGCATTATCTGAAGAAAATCAAGGTATAAAATCAAAAATAATAACCTTATCAAATTCTACTAAAGAGCTTTCCCAAAAAGATTACAATGATGCAATTGAACTTCTTTTAGTTTCTGACCATGAAACAAAAAGACAAATACTTTCAGATATTATAGAAAAAATCGAGTGGGATGGACATACTAATCATCTAAAAACTACTATTAAATAATAAATTATAAAAAAGATAGAGCATTATCGCTAGTAATTCTTTGAAATTATACTAATAATCCTCTATCTTTAATTTTCCATTACTTTTTAATTTTTCTTTTTCTTTTTTTACTATCTAGCTTTTTACGTATTGAATATCCAAATGATCCAAGTGGTTTTGAATCAAGCCCAAAATATTCTCCATGTGAATATGCAATTAGATTAGCCTTTTCAAAATGTATTTTCCCTTTCTCATCTAATAAATTTTCATTAACCTTAATATTTATTACATCTAACAAAAACATATCATGAGTTCCTAAAGGAGTTATAGATTTTAATTTACACTCTAATGCTACTGGTGATATCTCTAATGATGGTGTATTTATAGCAACACCAGAATTTAGTTTTAATCCTAATTTAGATATCTTATCTTCTCTTTTCCCACTTACAACTCCACAATAATCTGTTATTTTAACCATATCTCTAGTTGTAAGGTTAATTACACATTCTTCACTTTCTTTTATATACTCATGTGATAATCTTTCTGGTCTTATACCTACAGCTATTACTGGCGGTTTTGTGCAAACAGTACTTACCCACCCTATAGTAAACACATTAGTTTTCCCCTCTTTATTAATGCTCGTTACTAATACTACAGGCGTAGGATTTAACATAACACTTCCTTTAAAATTAATCTTATTCATATAATATATCAACTCCTAAAAAAATACTGTATTTATATACGGTGTGAAGTTCCAATCCACCCTACTGTAAAAACATTTTCTTTTCCCTCTTTATTTTTAGATGTTATTAAAACAACTGGTACTGGGTTTAAAACTACGCTACCTTTAAACTCTACCTTTTCCTTCATATTATTTCACACCTTTTCAAAATTATCTTAACGATTATAACACACTTATTTATAAATTGCGAAGCAATTTATACAATTACAAGTGACAAGTATCAACTTATTTTTTAATTCAGTTTAAGCTGAATTTATTCCTTAACTTGAAACTTGCTACTGAAAAAAAGAAGCCTTTAGGCTTCCTTTTACTCATAAAGAAATTTATAAACATTATATCGTGTGTTAACTTTATCAACATACTTTTTCGTTTCTTTAAAAGGAATGTATGTTAAATTTTCTCCATCACTTGAATACTCTGGATCATTAAGCCACTTTGTTACATTACCACTTCCCCCATTGTAAGCTGCTAATACTAAGCTTAAATCTCCAAATTCTTTTAGTAAATTATTTAAATACCAACATCCAAATTCAATATTAATTTCGGGGTCATAAAGCATATTAGCATTAAAATCATCAATCTCTAACTTACTTGCAATCCATTCTCCAGTGGAATCCATAATCTGCATTAAGCCTTTAGCTCCCTTATTTGATTCAACATCTACATTAAAATTACTCTCTGTCTTTATGACTGCCAAAACTAAAAATGGATCTAAATTATATTCATAGCTATATTTATTTACTATTTTTTCATACTTATATGGATATAAATATTTTTTTATACTATACTTTCCACCAATTAAAATCACAATGGCTACTAGTAGCCATATTATAATTTTTTTTAACTTCATTCCCTCTCCCTACTTTTAAATAGATTAAATAGACTTTAAAAACTCTATTAGTAAGTCAACCTGCTCTTTAGTCTTAGCTAAAGTATCATTATTTTCTATAACTATATTAGAAAAATCTTTTTTCCTATCTAAAGGCATTTGAGCATTAATCCTATTTATAGCTTCATCTCTTGATAATGTATCTCTTGATCTTACTCTTTGAATTTGTGTATTATTATCTACCCAAACTAAGATAACATAATCCATATCTTTATGCAAATCATTCTCTATTAATGTAGGTGCATCTACAATAACAAAATCTGCATTTTTCTTTTCCAATTTATCTATATTTTCATATATTTCTCTTTTTATATATGGTAATATTATCTCTTCATATTTTTTTCTTTGCTTAGGAAATCTGAAGATGTGATTTCCAAATTCCTTTCTTCTGAACTCACCTCTCCAATCAAAAAATCCTGATCCAAATTCAACTCTAACTCGTTCTAATATTTCTGGATATTTAACAAGTACATCTCTAGCTATTACATCTGCATCTATTATATTAAATCCAGCTTCCTTTAACATAAATGATACGGTACTTTTTCCTGACCCTATCCCTCCTGTTAATCCAATCTTAATCATACTTACCCCCTATTTTGCATCATACCATGTATTACCTATATTTGTATCAACTTCTAATATAACTGACATCTTTAGTACATTTTCCATCTCTTCTTTTACTAATGCTTTAACCGTTTCTAATTCATTTTCTTTAACATTTAAAATAAGTTCATCGTGTACTTGAAGAATCATTTCACTATTTAAATTTTCCTTCTTCAATCTATTATAAACTTTAACCATAGCAAGTTTAATAATATCTGCTGCACTTCCTTGAATTGGTGCATTCATAGCTAATCTTTCTCCAAGTGCTTTAACAATTTTATTTGAAGATTTTATTTCAGGTATAAATCTTCTTCTATTTAAAACAGTTAAAACATAACCTTTGTCTTTAGCCTCTTCTTTAACACCTTCTAAATATCCTTTAATTTTTGGATATCTATCAAAATATATTTCCATATATTCTGAAGCTTCTTTTTTAGTTATCTTTAGATCTTGTGAAAGACTAAAATCACTTATTCCATATACTATACCAAAGTTAACAGCCTTAGCTCTACTTCTCATAAGAGATGTAACTTCATCAACTGGAACTTTAAATACTTCTGATGCAGTTTTAGTATGAATATCACTATGATGATTAAATGCGTCTATCATATTTTTATCATCAGACATATGTGCAAGTACTCTAAGTTCTATTTGAGAGTAGTCACAAGATAGTAATACATCTGTACTTTCCTTTGGTATAAATACTTTTCTTATTTCTCTACCCATTTCATATTTAACAGGTATATTTTGAAGATTTGGCTCTGTACTTGATAATCTACCTGTTGTAGTAACAGTTTGATTAAAGCTTGAATGAATAGCTCCATCTTCATCTATAACGTTCTTAAGTCCTTCTACATATGTAGAATTAAGCTTTGTTATTTGTCTATAGTAAATAATTTTTTCTATAACAGGATGTTTATCCATTAGCTTTTCTAACACTTCTGCATTAGTTGAATATCCTGTCTTAGTCTTTTTAACTACTGGTAAATCTAATTTTTCAAAAAGTATTTTTCCTAATTGCTTTGGTGAACTTATGTTAAACTCCTCTTCACAAAGCTCATATATTTCTTTTTCTGTTTTAGATATTTCTTCTTTAAATTTAATAGCAAGCTCATCAAGTTTTTCTCTATTTACCTTAAATCCTATGGCTTCCATGCTTGATAAAATAGATATAAGTGGATGTTCAACTTCATAATAAAGCTCATCCATACCCTCTTTATTGACTCTTTCTTTTAAATATTCGTAAAGCTCCTTCATATTTGAAATAGCATTACAAATTAATTCTTCACCTTCTCCTTTAACTTCCTTCATTAAATATTCATTAATTAAAGTTTCTAAAGGGTAATTACTTTTAGCAGAATCTATAAGATAAGCAGCTACTACTGTATCAAAGATGAATTCTTTTATTTCTATATTCATTTTAGTTAATATAGTAACTAAGTTTTTACCATCATGTATTACTTTAGCTATCTTATCATTTTCCATGAAGCTCTTTAATGTATTTATAACCTCAGTTGCATTCTCCATAGTTATTATTTTAAAATCAATTACACTAACTTTTTCTCCATAATTTAAATATAATTTATCTAATTCAATTTTAGAATAAAGATTAGCATTTGATGTGCTATATGATATAAAAGCAATGTTTTCTTTTTCTTTTAAAGCTTCTTTCAGTCCATCTAATGTATTTACTTCATTGATATCTACTTTTGATACTACTTCTTCCTCTTCAACATCTTCACCAGGTAATTTTGCTAATAAAGATTTCATTTGAAGTTTAAAGAATAATTTCTTAAGTTCTTCTCTATTATAGTTATCTTGACTCTTAATATCTTCTAAGTCAAATTCTATAGGAACTTCAGTCATAATTGTAGCAAGCTTTTTACTAAAAATTGCTTGTTCTCTATAAGTTTCTAAATTTTCTTTAAGCTTTTTACCACTTATTTCATCAATATGTGAAAGTACTCCTTCCATAGAACCATAAGTAGAAATAAGTTTAAATGCCGTCTTTTCTCCTACCCCTGGTACTCCTGGAATATTATCTGACTTATCTCCCATAAGACCTTTTACATCTATATATTGAGTTGGTGTAACACCAAATTCAGCTTCAAAAGCTTCTTTATTATATACAGCTGTTTCTGTAACACCTTTTTTAGTAATTACAACTTTAATGTTATCAGTAGCAAGTTGAAGAGCGTCTCTATCTCCAGTTACTATAAAAACTTCAATTCCATTGCTTTCAGCAAATTTAGCTAAGGTTCCTATTATATCATCTGCCTCAAATCCATCTATTTCATAAATGTTAATTGCTAATAAATTAAGCACTTCTTTAATTATTGGAAATTGTTCTGCTAATTCTGGAGGCATCTTTTTTCTACCAGCTTTATAATCTTCATATTCTTTATGTCTAAATGTTGGAGCTTTTCTATCAAAAGCAGCAACTATGTAATCTGGCTTTATTTCTTCCTTCATTTTAAATAGCATATTTGTAAATCCATAAACTGCATTAGTATGAATCCCTTCACTATTTGTTAATGGTGGTATTGCATAAAATGCTCTATTAAGTAAACTGTTTGAATCTAAAATCAGTAATCTTTCCATTATTTCCTCCAGTATTTTTTATATTTTTAAACTATTATTTAGTAATTATAACATATTTATATTAAAATATACTAAGTTCTAATTCTTCAGATAAATCTTTTAATATATGTATTCCACCAATACTATTTCCTTTACTATCTAAAGCTGGACCGTATATACCTATTCCAAATCTTCTAGGAACTGTGGCAATTATTCCCCCCCCAACTCCTGATTTTGCTGGAACTCCAACATGTACTGCAAATTCACCTGAGGCATCATACATTCCGCAAGTAACCATTATTGTTTTAACTATTCTACAAACTTCTCTTGAAATTAGAACTTCATCATTCCAAGGTGCTACTCCATCATTTGCAATTACTGCTGAAAATCTTGCTAAATCTTTAGCTGTAGCCTCAATTGAACATTGTTTAAAGTAAAGATCTAGTATTTCTTCTACGTTTCCTTCTAATATATTAGAGCTTTTCATAAAGTAAGCTAATGATCTATTTCTATCTCCTGTGGCTTTTTCACTTTCATATATTTCTCTATTTATATCTATTGTAGGATTATTAGTTGCTCTTCTTAAAAAGTTTAATATTCTTTGTAATTTATGTTCTTCATTTTCACCAAAAATAAGAGATGTTGTCACTATAGCCCCAGCATTAATCATTGGATTATATGGCCTATCCTGATTTCTTATTTCTAAGTTTACTATACTGTTAAATCCCATTCCTGTTGGCTCAACGTTTACTTTTTTAAATACGTTTTCTCTACCATTATCATTAAGTGCAATTATTAAACTAACAACCTTTGAAATGCTTTGAATAGTGAATTTAACTTCACTTTCTCCAGCCCAGTATTGTTCATTGTTTTTTATATCATATACACATAGACCTAAATCTTCGCTATTTGCTTTTAAAAGGGCTGGTATATATGATGCAAGTTTACCATCTTGTGTATATTTTTTATTTTTTTCTACTAAGTTAATTAATAAATTTTTCATTTGTTTTTCTTCCTTTTCATATTGTATATTTAGTAATAATTATAGTTATTTTTGTACTTTCTTACAAGTTTATTACCTTATTAAAACATAAATTATAACCTTTTTATAAAAAATAATAAATAACATAATTAATACAAACAATTAAAGTATACATTAAACTTATTTAATTCATCTAATTATGTGGTATAATTTACTATAATTAATAATATAGGAGGGCTATATATGGATAAAAATTTATTACAAAAATATGCTGAATTAGCTGTAAATACAGGAGTTAATATTCAAAAAGATAATATATTGGTTATTACTTCCCCAATTGAAACTGCAGAATTTGCTAGACTTATTGTAGAAGAAGCTTACAAAGCTGGTGCTAAAGATGTAGTTGTACATTATAGTGATCAACAACTAACTAAAATAAAATTAGAAAATAGTTCTTTAGAAACTATCGCCGATTATCCAGCTTGGATGGCTGAAGGATATAATTATTATGCTAGACAAGGAGCTTGCTTTATTTCAATAGCTGCAAGTGATCCTGATGGATTAAAAGGTGTTTCAGTTGACAAAATAGGTACATCTCAAAAAGCTAGAACTACAGCTTTAAAGGAATACTATGATAACTCTATGTCTAACAAATGTCGTTGGTGCGTATTATCAGTTCCTACACTTTCATGGGCTAAAAAAGTATTCCCTAATGTAAGTGATGAAGAAGCTATGGAATCTTTATGGGATGTTATATTTAAAACAGTAAGAGTTGATACTGAAAATCCAGTAACAGCTTGGGAAAAACATAATGCCTACTTAGAAGAAAAAATTAAATTTATGAATGATAATAACTTTACAAGCGTACATTTAAAATCTTCAAATGGAACTGATTTAAACATCGAACTTCCAGAGGGTCATATTTGGGCTGGTGGTTCGGAAGGTGACATTAAAGGAATACCTTTTAATGCTAATATGCCAACTGAAGAAGTCTTTACTTTACCTAAGAAAACAGGAGTTAATGGTGTAGTTTACTCTTCTAAACCATTAAGCTATGGTGGAAATTTAATAGATAATTTCTCTATTACTTTTAAAGATGGTAAAGCTGTAAATTTTACTGCTGAAACTGGTTATGATGTATTAAAGCAAATGCTTGATAGCGATGAAGGTGCTAAATATCTAGGAGAAGTTGCTTTTGTTCCTTATGACTCACCTATTTCTAACTCAAAGTTAATATTCTTTAACACATTATTTGATGAAAATGCAGCTTGTCACTTAGCCTTTGGTAGAGCTTATGAATCTTGTGTAAAAGATGCAGACAAATATTCTGAAGAAGAACTAGAAAAAATCGGTGTTAACAACTCAGTTATTCATGTTGACTTTATGATTGGAACTAGTGATCTTGAAATCACTGGAGTTAACAAGAATGGAGAAACTGTTCAAATTTTCTCTAATGGAAATTGGGCATTTTAAAAACAAAAACTAACTAAACTTTTATATAATTCTTATATAATTTTTATATTAGATGCACAATTTAATATATTAAACCAAAGGAGTGTTTCTTGATAAACACTCCTTTTTGCTATTAACTATGTATTTTTAAAGTTTAATATTATCATTACCAAAATTTAATTACCATATTACTGACCTATTTTTTGAGCACTATCCGGCCTTGGTTGATCTTTACCTAATTTTCTTGATTCCTTAGAGTATCCAACTTCATTGGCAGTTTCTACTCTCATTTTTTGTAATTCAGCTTTAGTCTTTTGACCTGACTTTTTATTATCCTTTGAATTTTTGTTATTTTTATGTGACATTTCTCTTCCCTCCTTTGCTACTTTTACGCTTATTTTATGCTTTTCAGAACAAATTATGCTTTCATTATTAATCCAATATATGGTTACGCCTCCGGGATTAATCCAAATATTGGATTACCCCGGAGGCGTAACCATTTTCTGTATTTTATTGTAATCTCTTTCTTATTTCCTTAATAAATTCATATGTGTTAACAGTTTTAACCTCTTTTAAATCAGTAATCATTGCTAAATCTTTAGTCATTACTCCCTCTTCAATTGTTTGTAATGAAGCTTTCTCTAACTTATCTGCAAAAACAACTAATTCATCATTTCCATCTAATTCTCCTCTTTTTCTTAATGCACCTGTCCATGCAAAAATAGTTGCCATTGAATTAGTTGAAGTTTCTTGTGCCTTTAAGTGCTTATAATAATGTCTTTGTACTGTTCCGTGTGCTGCTTCATATTCATAATATCCCTCTGGTGATACTAAAACAGATGTCATCATTGCAAGAGATCCAAATGCTGTTGCAACCATATCACTCATAACATCTCCATCATAATTTTTACAAGCCCAAATAAATCCACCTTTAGATTTAATAACTCTTGCAACTGCATCATCAATTAATGTATAAAAATATTCAATATTAGCTTCTTTGAATTTTTCTTTATATTCTTCTTCAAATATTTCATTAAAAATATCCTTGAAAGTATGATCATATTTTTTAGAAATAGTATCCTTAGATGCAAACCATATATCTTGCTTTGTATCTAAGGCAAAATTAAAGCAACTTCTAGCAAAACTAGATATAGATTTATTAGTATTGTGCATTCCCATTACTACTCCACTATCCTTAAACGCATGAATAGTTTCTCTGCTTTCTTTTCCCTCTTCATCAGTAAAAACTAATTCAGCTTTTCCTTTTCCTTCAATTTTCATTTCAACATTTTTATAAATATCACCATAAGCATGTCTAGCTATTGTAATTGGTGATTCCCATGTTCTAACAAAAGGTTTTATTGAACTAACAGTTATTGGAGCCCTAAAAACTGTTCCATCTAATATTGCTCTTATAGTCCCATTAGGGCTTTTCCACATTTCTTTTAAATTATATTCTTTTATTCTATCTGCATTTGGAGTTATAGTAGCACATTTTACTCCTACTCCATACTTCTTTATAGCTTCTGCAGCTTCAACTGTTACTTTATCATCAGTCTCATTTCTATATTCTATCCCCAAATCATAATATTCAGTTTTTAAGTCAATAAAAGGATTTAATAATTCCTCTTTTATCATATTCCAAATAACTCTAGTCATTTCATCTCCATTCATTTCAACTAATGGAGTTGTCATTTTAATTTTTTCCATAAGTATAGCCCCCTTATTAGTATTTATTTATATAATTAACAATTATACCATATATTTCTATAGTTTTAAAGTTTTTTGATAGAATAAATTTCATTTCCTGCATTTTCACCTATTTATTCTATATTCAAATAAAGTTTTATAAGTGCTTATGAATTAATAATATTTTTTCTTGCATTTTATTTATAAAATAATTTTATTTTAGATATTAGTTGTACAAAAAAGGCTGTATCAAAATAGTATGTTCCTAAAAATACAACTTGTACAATTCGATATTTGAAGAAATTATACAAACATAATATTAAAACCAGTAGAAAAATTAAATTCTACTGGTTATTTTTTGTTTAGAGTTTCCTCAAGATTTTTACCAATTATGGTTTTGAGAGAACTCCTTTTATTTTTATTTTTTATTGTTTTCTAGTTTATCACTATTATTATCGTATTTAACTTTTTAACATAATATATAAAACTCACTTTATTTTAATAACATTCTTAAATATTATTAATCTACTTCTTTATAATCTACATCAATTACTTCTCCATTGCTATCATCTATACTACTTTTTTCATAAACATTTTGATTTTGATTATAAGAATTATATGTTTCATTATTATATTTTTTCTTTGCAAAAGCCATTTTACCTTTAAATAC
>SKEA01000512.1_pt1 | contig 36291 bp, 44 predicted proteins | sample 4826601 | NCBI WGS metagenome assembly SKEA01 (sample SAMN11008821, study PRJNA524170) | human gut metagenome | biome: Human fecal sample; material: Feces; isolation source: fecal sample from pouch patient p13, p53 | host: Homo sapiens | place: Israel: Tel-Aviv | collected 2016-07-06 | reverse complement strand
CGATATGTGTACGTATGGTACAATCATGTCCGTCCTCATTCCTACAATGATTGGAAAACACCATTTGAAGCTCGATATGCCGGGTGAATTTTCGAACAAAGTGTTACAAAAATGCTTGACCACTACAATGGTCAGTTCCGGGTTTTGTTTAAATAAGATCATAAATTACCGTTCTCGATCAAGATTGATTTGTCGCTCTTGTCGTTGGATTAACTGATAATGTTTTATGAAATCAGCAAATGTATCTGGCTCTGAAACAACTTCATGCGCAGGGTAAAGACTGTTTTTCCTTAGTTTAAGGAGCATGAGCATCCTTTGGTAATCATCTGGAACAAGGAAAGAGTCTCGGAGGGTAGCCTCGTTAAACAAGTAGTACCTATCAGGGCTTTTGCCCTCCGATAAAAGATTGCTCATGGTTTCGTCAGTTTCGAGCTGTTGCAGAGTTTTTTCATCAATTATGAGTGGTGAAGAATTGAGAGATAGAATTCCTCTAAGTATTTCTGACGTATTATTTTCTTGATAATTCTGGCGCACTCTGAAAACAGCCATTTTTTGGAATAAAGGTTCATGTGTTTGGTTTTGAGAAAAAGTCATCATTCCAACCGTCATGTAGTAACGAATATCAGCGCTTAAATTTAGAAAAGTAAACATCAGAGCCATAGCTCTTCGTCCGGAGTCGTCTGCGATAAAACTGTATGCCATATCGGTATTCTCAAAGTGATATAACCTTCCAGTTAAGACAAATGATGGCATTGGATCGCCATCAAAAGTCGTGCTTGATTTTAACTCTTCTAACTTGACAATGGTGTGTCCATCTTTGAGAGAAATCGTCATTCTGGCTTCCTCTATTGACAAGTCGTCAATAGGCTTAATTCGATTTTGAAAATGTTTCGGTCGGAAATAATAACAGTAATAGTATTGACCATCATCTGTGAAATAGAAGGGGTTTTGCAATTCGTGAACATGTCCACTACTTGCCTTGTTTTGTCTCGTTAATGATGCGGTATTGATTCCAGAATTGGTGTTAATGTCATAATGGCAAATATCCCATAGGGGTATGTCGAATATCGTTGCCAAAGCTACGAGCTCTTGTAGTTTGATTTCTCGTTCAGATTGATCATTAAACATAGCTGCAACTTTTTGCGTCGATGTTTGGATGTTGAAATGCGTTTCCATTGCATCCGCTATCGCCGTATAGTTCAGCTTGACATTATTATCCCTTTCAAATTGTTTTTGCCATGTAATTAAGCGTGTTCTAACAGACTTATTGTATGCAGATTCTTTATTCCCCATAAATGAGCTTCCTCCCTGATTCAATAATTTATCAAAATATACTGTGGTGTGGTAACTAAATCACAGGTAAGCACTTTGACAAGTAATATTATAGCACAAAAACAAGGAACAGCAACTTTAAATTCCATTACTAATAGAAAATATATTATAGTTGGAATTTAAAACCTAACAGATATGAAATAAATAGGGTTATTGACTCTATTCCTGGAAGGGATGCTGTTGGATATAATATAAGCATCAAATCGACAAGGAGATATTACCATGAGTGTAAGAGAAAAAATGGAGATTAAAAACATGTTCAAGGGTTACAAGAGAGTAACTACAACCATGTTAAAAACATTAGAGGGTTACGGCCTTGTTGTAAACGGTCAGGGAAAACACTATAAGGTGTATCGCATTGATAATATTGGTGGTTTCGTAACTCTTGCAAAGACACCTTCCGATAATAGATCAGGCTTAAACATTAGCCGTTGCATCATTCAACTAATCGAGGCTTAAGCGAGCGATTAGAGAGGAGGTAAAGCAGAATGTACTATTCTGGTTTTCGATCGTAACTAAGGGTGCCTGTCAACCCGCCCAAGATAGACAGGCTGGTATATTGCAAGGTCTTTGTGGTGCGCAACATAAGGGTGGTATCTGGTGATGTGGTGCACAGCATGCCAGGAACCCCTTGACAATATACCAGGCAGTCCGCGGATGCTATAAGCCGCGCTGATGAGTCGTGAACGACGAAACTGCTTTTTATCTAGTTGCTATCATATTGAGGACGTCTTTCTGGCGGGAAATCAAATGGTAGTGTCATAGAAAAGGTTGTATCAGGATGTACCTTGACAACTAAATATTCATTACTGAGTTGCGATTTCAATCGTGTTTAATTAAGAAAGGAGAAGATATTATGCGTAAATATCTGAATCTCATGAGCTGGAAGACAAAGCTTAAGTGTATTGGTGTAGTTCTTCTGGCAATGGTTAGTTCAATCCTTGCCTCTATTTGGCCTGTACGCCTTGGTGCCATCTACACTAGCATCTCTAATAATGAGATTGGTTCTGTGCCGCAGTGTTTGGGTACTGTAATGGTATTTGGCATGATTTATTTCTCGGCTGAATGTATTACTATTCTCCGCAGAGTTATGCTTGATTGCATTATCGCATCACATGAGTCTGAAGTGAGAGAGAATACCATCGAGAAGCTTTTGAAGATGCCGATTTCCTATTACGGAGGAGACAAGCTGAGTGGTGAACGCACAGCACAGCTTAATCAGGGAGTCGCTGGCTTAAGTCAGCTGATTAAAATTTGCTGTAACGATGTATTTGCTACTGTTTTAACTGCCATCTGCACTTTGTTCCAGGTTGCAACAAATGCACCGTTTACCATTGCCGCAATCATAATGGGGTATCTTATTATCACTGTTATGGTTTCTGTATTCCAGATTCGTTCTCAGAATGGTATTCGTGAGGATATTATTGCACAGAAAAATGGACTTGACGGTCAGATTTGCCAGTCAATTTCTAATCTGGAACTTATCAGAAGTATGGATGCCGGAGAGTACGAAACAGATAGACTTAAACCTTCCATTCTTAAAATCAGTTCTACTGAGAAAAAGCATCATCGGTACATGGGAACGTTTGACTGCGTGAAGCAGTTCTGTAAGATTACATTCCAGGTTGTTATTCTTATTGTTTCTTTTGTAATGATTGCAAAACACTATATGGCACCTGGAGCGGTTATTACAGTTTGCCTGCTGTTTCAGCAGCTCATTAAGCCTATTGATGAGGTTTATCGCTTCATGGATGAAACGGCTTCCTCAGTCGTTAAGGCGAGAGTTCTGGGCGATATCGCAAAAGCAGACATCGATACAGCTTTTAGAATTAAATCTGGGGAAAAGGAAGCTGTGAAGGGCGAAATCGTTCTCAAGGATACGATTATTATGGATCCTTCTGGTAAGGAGATTGTCAAGTACGATAATTTGACTATTCCTTGTAACTCCGTGGTTGCGGTAATCGGCGGCTCCGGTTGTGGTAAGTCTTCGTTAATGAAGTGTCTCACTAGATACTTTACACATGGTTCGCACAGCACAATCTCTATTCTTGGAAGCAACATCGACACCTACAGTCAGAAAGAGCTGATTGACACATTACTGTATGTTCCGCAGAAAGGCTTCTTCTTTGCAGGTACAATTCGTGAGAACCTTATGTATGGACTTGGAAACAAGGTGTCTGACGAGGAGCTGATCGCAGCACTTCGTTCGGTTTGCCTGTATGATTCTTTAGCAGCTACAGTGCTGGATAAGAATCTTGTTGCTGCAGACGGTGTTGATAAAGCAGTGCTTGATTATGCGATTGGCGAAGGCGGAACAGGATTGTCCGGAGGAGAAGGTCAGCGGCTGTCTTTGGCTCGAGTATTTCTTCGCCGTCCAAAAGTCTTTGTATTCGATGAAAGCACTACAGGTCTCGACGGAAATACCGCCGAAAGAGTTCTTTTCAATATTGAAGAATACGCAAAGAATGCTGGAGCCGGCATTATCTACATTTCCCATGAAGATCGTGTAGTGAGTCGTTGCAAGCATGTAATCAAGTTGGACAATAGGTTGAAACTTGAAGATAAAGCAGCATAAGGAGGTAAAAATGATGAAGTATACACATAGCCATGACATCAATAAAGGAGGTACTGTTCACATGATGAAAGCACATAAACCCTTGGGAAAGCATATCCCTCCCCATGAGAGAAAGGCTCTCATTCATATCGATTTCAGTGACGATGATATGATGCTGTTCAAGCACATTTATGGTGATGAAGACGAGGCGGCTGCTGCAGCACAGGTATTGATGGACGCTCCGCCGGAGATTCAGATTCTTGCAGCACAGTTAATCCGTCTTATTGAGGAGGTGGCCTAATATGAATATTAGTACTGTCAAGTTTAAGGCTCCTGGTATGGATGCTACCGCAAAAGAACTCTACTCTGTACTCTATGGTGAGGATATCGGCACGCGCTTTGTCGACGTTCTTTCCTCTTCACCTGATGAGATTGCGGTTATCTCTAGACTTATCGCTTACCTGATGACTTGTAAGAAGGGAGAAATTTAATATGGACATGCAGAAAACTGCCAGAGAGATTGGTCTGTTCGAAACCGCTGTAAACCTTGTTGCGGTTTGCAATAGCAATGATGTTCAGGCGAAGGTGGGGGCTTCCATGCCCCTGCCTGATGTAAATATTATGGTGAATATCAAGTCTATCGCAGAGTGGCTGGTATCGTTCGGCAAGAAGAAATACCTGTTCATGATGCCGGAGATTGCTTTAGCTGAAGAAATGGCAAAATATTCAGATCATGATACTGAGATTATTTTCATGATTCCCTGTGACATGGATTTGGAGGCAAAGGGGCGGCTGAAGAACAACCTGCCGAATCAGATGAAGGTGTCTGTTTGGGAAGAACCCTTTTTCCCAGATGATTTCTTTCCTGGAAACGGAATCATTGTTGTTTCTGGTTACATGGCTGGAGACCGTGCCATGGTTCTTGCTGATACCTATCGCCTGATTGAACACTATAACGGCTTTCATGGCAAAAAGGTGTTTGTCCCTTACTGTGAGCTGACATCTGCATACAGATATGACGGATGGTTAGAGGCAGGGCAGAAAAGTCTTAATATTAGCTGGAGGGCAGAAGAATGAGCAATATTATCAGTATGAATTTCAAGCATCAGGTACATAGCAAAACAAGTGAGAGTAAGGCGAAAAAGCACACACTGCTCTCCGTACTCAGCAAAAATGCCTCATTGTTCCTGATTGCCATTATGTTTGTGGTAGGTTCCGTCATTGCTATTACAGCCAAGGTACCTATTAAGCAGGTGATGTCTGGTTATTCTTATGATGTTCTTGTAATCCTGGTAATTATGGAGCTGTTCACCAATTTAATTGCCGAAACGGGCATTATGCAGCTGCTGGCTATTAAAATTGCAGATATTTCTAAGGGAAAGAAGAGACTCTGCCTGATGATGTTTGGTGGGATGATGTTTCTGATTTCTTCCTGCTTGAACAACATCACCGCTGTTATGATGATTCTTCCTATTGTGTTTGTGCTCTTGAAAACACTGGAAGTTGATCGGAAATATGTGAGTGTGTTCTTTGCAGCAATTCTCGCGTTAAGCAATACAGGTGGTGCGGCTTCTCCCGTGGGAGACTTCCCCGCTATCGTAATCATGACCAGCGGAATTACTACCTTCTTAAGCTATCTGACCCATGCTTTTCCGCTTTTTGCAGTAACTTCTGTAGTTTTAGTAGTGGTATGGGGGCTGCAGGTTAAGAATGAGGTGGATGACGGAGCAGTTAGAAAACTGGCCATTTCCAACCTGAAAAGCCAGTATAAAAACATTAACATCCGTTTCGATGTGCTGAAACTGCTTGCGGTTGTCTTTGTTGGCATGTTTCTTGCATGGAGTTTTGTTCCTCAGAATATTCTTCCGCCTGAAGTGATTGCAGTTCTCGGATATGTTATTGCTATGGTTATCTGTTCTGCAAAAAGCGTAAGAGTTGGACAGACAACAGACCTTAAGTCGGTTCTCACTATTGCTTCGTTCTTGTTTTTTGCACAGGTCATTAGTCAGACAGGTGTACTGAATTTGGTAGCTGTGTATCTCCAGAGCAATATTCATAATCCGAAACTTTTGGTAATGGCAATTATGGTTATCACTTCGGTGGTAGCAGGTGTGTTTAGTGCGGGCCCTGCCGCGGCTGCGATGATGCCGATTATCATCCAGGTATGTAATGGACCTTTGAGTTCATACTCCGATTGGATCGCAGTAGCTTATGCAGCAGCAATCTGTGCTGGCTCTTCTCTCTTCATGTGGTCTGCTACTGCTGGATTTATTCTTTCAGGAAAAGTCAACGAAGCTAATATTCAGGAAGAGAATGACAGCAATATTTCCTGGGGTGTAGGACAGTATATGAAATTTGGTTTTATAAACTATGCAATCCAGATTTCTATCGCATTAATTGCGATGGCTATTATTTTGTAAATCAAAGTTAGTATGAACGATTATCGCGTATAAGAATTATCTTGGCGGTTATGAGGTGAAAAAAAACTACTTTGTAGCCGTCCGGATAATCGTTAGGCAAAATAGGGAGGTACCCTTATAAGCTATGAGGAGGTGCTGAAATAAACGATATGAATGTTATTAAGAAAACTAACTCAGGAATTCAGAGCCTCAGTCTTGATGCAGTGCTGTTGGATGAAAGATTGGTATTTTTGAGTGAGGTCATTACGTCGGCATCGGTTGAGCTTGTTGTAAAGCAGTTATTGTTTCTTGAGGCTCTTGATGAGCATGAGAAAATTAAATTGATTATTAACTCCCCAGGCGGTGAGGTAAGCGCAGGATTATTCCTTTATACCCAGATGAAGGGCATGAATGTGCCAGTTGAGGTTTATTGCACCGAGATTGCTGCGTCCATGGCGGCTATTATTTTAGCAGGTGGTAAACATGGTAGGTATATCTTGAAAAGTGGCCGGGTAATGGTTCACGAACCGCTGATTTCACCATCTTCTGGTGGGATTTCAGGTTCGGCGTCTCAGATTGCCCGAACAGCTGAAACGATTTTAGATACCAAGCGACATCTTAATGAGTTGCTTGCAAATGATACGAATCACAGTATTGATGAAATTGAAAAAATTGTTGCAGGTGGTGATCGTTGGTTTTCTGCAGAAGAGGCAGTAGAATTTGGCATCTGTGATGCGTTGGTAGATAGAGTGTGAAGGAGGCAGAACATATGAGGCGAGATCCTATTGTACTCGGAGACAATTATATTCTTCCGGGTTCTGATATTGGCAAGACAAGGCCTAATGGAAACGCGCTGATTGTTGGAACTACTGGATGTGGTAAGTCCACTAGTATTATTCTTCCAACAGTGGCACGTATGGAACATAGCAATCCGATTTTAAGCTATGCAAAAGAGGCGGATGCGTATTCCATGGCTTGTTTCTTAAAAACAAAGGGATATACAGTTCGAATTTTGAATATTGCACATCCTGATAAATCTACCATCTCATTTGACCCTGTACTGAATATCGAAAACTATGAAGATATCGATTCTTTATCGGCGGCTATTGTGGATTCAGCTATCAAGCAGACCGTCGATGATTATTGGCAGGCAAAAGCAAAGCCGCTTAACGCAAGCCTTATTACAGCAGTTCTTATGAATGCAAAAGGAAATGAGTCTCCGGGAATGAAGAATGTATTAGATCTTTTTGACCGACTTATTCCTCGGGAAAATGGTTATTCAGTCGAAACAAACTTAGACCCTATGTTTTCGGAACTTGACAAAGCGAATCCGGGCTGTTATGCGGTGAGAGAATACATGGCGTGGCGTAGTTTGCCTTATCGCACCGCATCTTGTGTTAGAGATACACTTGCAGCGGCTTTAAGTACGGTATTTCCGGAATCTATTCGTAAAATGATGCGAGAAAAACCGCAGTTTGATGTGGCGCGCTTTGCTAAAAATAAAGAGGCTCTCATCGTTATTACTAGCGCAATTGATCCATCGCAGGTTTATTATGCAAATCTGTTTTATCGAGACACGGAACGTCAGTTGCTTCGCTATGCAGCTTCATGTACATGTGGTCATCTGCCGAGAGAAGTTCGTTTTATGTTTGACGACTTTGCCTGCACAGCAGCTATACAAGGGTTTGCAAACGATATTAGTCTCTTCAGATCAGTGGGGTTGTCAGCTATTATGCTTTTGCAGAGCGAGATGCAGCTTGAAGCAATTTACAAGGATGATGCTCCGATTATCCGCCAGAACTGCGCAGTGTACGTTTATTTTCCTGGAGGATTTGACGATAAATCATGCGAGATTGTAAGCAAACGTATGAGTTTGCCCTATGATGAAATCCTGTATGCGCCACTCGGCAAGGTGTTCATTATGCAGAGTGGGAAAAAACCAGTGCACATTGCGAGATATGATACGCTGAATAGTGAAGAGTATCAGGACTATATAGATGCTAATAGCAAGAAAAACCGGTTGTCAGGGACAAGATGAAAGGAGAAGTAAATGTTATGAGAGATTTTGAGCATATTAAAAAGAATAAGGAGCAGATCGATTATTATGATCTTGATGAAGAAGTTAAATGCATGATGGACCTTCTGGACGGCCCTGACTCTGAAAAAAGTCTTGTAATCATTGCCCATATTAATCCTGATGGGGACGCAGTTGGCTCCACAATGGGACTTGCCTATTATCTTCATGAAAAATATGAGTACAATATTTTTCCATTTGTTGCAGATACATTAGCACCGGGTTTAAAAAAATACTTATCTGAGGATCCTGTTTTTAGTGCCCTTGAAAAGCCTGTAGTAGAAAAACCGTATGCTTGTATTGCCGTGGATTGTGCAGGGGATTATAGACTTGCGGGATTGGACCTTTTTAGGGATGCCACGGTTAATATGGTCATTGATCATCATGTTAGCAATTCCTTTTATGGCCAGAGAAATTTTGTCCGGGTGTCTGAGGCATGTTGTATGAATATTTTTCTTTCCATTAGCCATAGTAGTTGGAAATACTATACGTCAAGATGCACCAATAATAACCGTACAGCAGCGGACTATTTGTATCTTGGGATTCTCCATGATACAGGGGGATTAGATCGATTGAATAAGCAGATTGCAGCAGCTGTTGCAGAACTCATTGCAAGTGGTGCAGACCATAAGGAAATCCTTATGAAAACAAGGAAAAATAATGCATTACATACATATTGCGCAAAAGCAATCCTTGTGAATTCTGTTCGATCAGCTTTCGGAAATAAGGTTGCATATTTACTGGTTAATCGTGAACAGATGGTTAATCTTTCCCTTCATAGTGAAACCTTGTTAGAAATGGCTGCAGAGCTGAGAGATTGTGAAGATGTTAGACTTGGCTTGTTTCGGCTGGCGAGATATTGACGGATGTGATAGAATGAAAGTTAATACTCGCCCAAAACAGCAGTAGTCTGTTTTCGCGATTTCGACTACGTTTTGATTACGTTTGCTTGCACTGATTTGCCTCATTTTGCGCTGAAAACTGAAATTTGACAGAATTCTGTGCATCAGGTAAATCGCGGCATGAGTCGCAAAACAGCGCAAAATACGGCACTTTGAGGCATTGCAGGAAGGAAAATTCATATGATTAAGATACTATTTATCTGCCACGGCACTGCGATAAGGTAACGTGCGAAAGCGCGGTGGTATGGGCGAAAACAGGCGAAACTTTAGCGGTGTGTTCGGTGGTGTACTACGGATTAGGCTACTAAAATTCATCAAAAATTATATAGATATTTCGGCAGTTGGAATTACGGTTCTGGCTGCTTTTTTTCTTGACTTTTCCGTCATTTAGAGGATATATAGACACACCAGAAGGGAGGTGGGTCTGATGGACTTAAACGAAAAATATATGCTTACTGTGAAAGAGGCATCCGAATACTACAACATCGGTACAAAGGCTTTGAGGCGTATTGCAGAAAATGGGGAAAAGAAATTTGCAGTTGCTTCTGGCAACAAGGTGTTGATTATCAGACATCGATTTGAGGATTATCTTGATTGGTGCTGTGACAACAACATACCGGTAGGAGAACTTGCTGACGATGAAAAAGATTCAGATTAAAGGGGATTTGGGAATGGACGAACTAGACCAAGATTTTATTGATGAAGTGTGCAATATGCGAATGGAAATTGCTATAAAAAATTGCTGCAAACCAGGACACATATTGCAGCAAAGCGTGTAAGAGAAAGAGATGATGCTATCGATATTTTATATGAAAATGTTGTAAAGGAATGTACTGAAACCGGGCAGAAAGTATTTCGCGAATATGCTGACCAGGTTGCATACAGAGAAAGCGAAGATGCGGACTTTTATTATAAAAGTGGGTTTTCTGATGGAGTGCAGCTGATGTTCATGTTGCAGAAACTGGCTGCAAATTTACAGTAAGAAAATGCCCATCCAAGAGTGGCTAGCTCAAGGGTGGGCATTGGTCTGTTTAGTTGGAAATTACATCTTCGATAATCTGTTTTACCTTTTTATTGCTTAACTGTGTATGGAACGAAACAGTATATCCATCGATTGTAAGTTGTTTGAAGAATGCCTCTGCACATTTGATTTTAGCATCTTCTGTGCCACGGAGCGTAGATTTCTTTTCAACCAGTTTTGTTTCTACAACAATGTTTAATTCTTTTGTGCCGTCTTTGTGTTTGACAACATACATAAAGTCCGGGCTGTAGTTTTCTCCAACGATAGTAGGAATGGCAATGCTTGATTTTGGAATTTTGCCATATACCACAACTTCATCGATGTCGGTCATAATATTTTCTTTTTCCAAAGGAGAGTCGAAAGCAATTCGGTTATATAAATATTTGTCAGAAGGCGTACCTTCAACAAACATGGTACCTACATTTCCTTGCTTGATTACTTCTCGAGGAGTTCCATCTTTATATGTCAGAGCGGTTTCTGTTACAGGCTGATTAGAACGTGTATATTTAAAACGAGTCTGCATTTTCTCTATACGCCAATCAGCAAAAGCGGAAACAATATTCGCAGCTGAATACTCATTGATATGATCAGCAGGAATTCCATTCGGCTTTTCGTTTGCAAGGTCACACATAGCTTTGTGGATTTCTACAATCGGAATACTTGTTTGTTGACTGATTCTCTTTAAAAAATCATTGTATGCCAATGGTCTTTTTATAGAATAAGATACGCCAGTATCTTCTCTAACCATCACAGCATTGCCGTCAGTAACAACCTCATCTCTGTGGCTATATAATGTTACATTGCCAAAGATACCACCTTTTCGCAAGATGTCATGTAAAGCCTGTGGAATTTCATCTGTTAGGTCTGCATCAAAGAATAAGTAATATTTATGATTGATGCTTTCCCACAATTCCTTCAATTCAGAGTAGACAGCTTTACGAATCTGAATTTCTTCCTTTTTATTCTTGTTAACATCAGTAACTTTATTGCTGCCAACGCCACTACTGAATTCTGGATAATCAGCAAAGAAGGTTTCTCTTTTCTCAGAATTGATTTCACGTTCAAAATTAATATATCCTTTTGTCATCAATTCAAGAGCAAGTGCATTTGTATCCATATGGCGTTCCTTTGCAACTTTCTCTAAAGCTTCTTTTGAAATAAACGTAGCAGCAGGCATTTCTCCATTGATTTCATCGACTAATCTCTGTGCAAAATCAGCTTCAGTAAAATCTACGATATAGTTCAGCTTGAATTCCTCATTGGAAATACGATTACCATTTTCATCGACAGGTAAACGTAAACCACGACCTACTTCCTGCAGTTTACTGTTTTCGCTACCACTGGAGCGAAGTTTAGCAATAGTAAATACATTTGGATTATCCCATCCTTCTTTCAATGTCCATTTGGAGAACAGGAATCTTCGTGTATTGTATGTCCCATTTGCATTGCGAAGAGAAATTAATCCTTTTTTATTATGAAGAATATCTGCTACTTCATTTGCAATAGCTTCATCTGAGTCGCTGTTATCTTGAGCAAAATATCCTGCATGACAAGCAGAAATATTGGCAGCGCTGGCTTCAAGATAATCTTTATACTCTTGCTCTGCACTAGGGAGTGTTGCCAGTAAATTGTTGATGTTTTCTAACAGCAAGCGTTCAAACATTTCTTTAAGATACGGTGCTTTTCCTTCTTCAGAATCTCTGTAGGATGCGATGTCATCAATAAAGAATAGCGCCAAAGTTTTGATTTTAAACTGTCTTCCGGAGAAGTTCTGTCTTTCTGTTTCGAAGTGGCGCTGAAGAGCTAATTTTAACATCTGCTCCTGGTAGGAAGAAGAATAAATATCAGTATTAAATTCCTCACCTTGGAATTTGGTTTGTCCGTTTGTCAGTTCGATAAAGTTTTTACCGATAGCTGCAATTGTGATTCCTTCAAATGCTGTATCTATAACGGAGAGAGAATCTCCAGGAGTCAGCATAAAAGTTTTAGTATCTTCGCCACGTTTCTTAAATTGGAAAGTAGCAGAAGTTTTAGAAACAACTGTTATAAGCTTTACTTTTTCTTCCTTTTGTGACAGAGGTTCAAAATGTTCCTTCGCAACACCTTTAATCAGATTGAGATTAAAGGAATCACAGGCATTCAATTCGTATACAAGATTATTAAAATCTTTGAAAGTAGTCTTATTACGTCCCGTTCCAACAGATACTTCTGGGAATGTTGCACCAAAACGGATAATCATCTGAGGACATAACTCATCAACAATTGCTTTATATGCCTTTTGTTCTCTAGAAAAACGATGTGGTTCATCGATAATTACAATAGGCTTGGTAGCTTTCAATGCATCAAATGGACGATAAAAGCCTTCAACTAAATGGTCATAATCGGAACGTGTGAGCATATTACCATTAGTCAAGAGTTGCATATTTACGAGCAAAACATAAATTTTGTTCGTGTTCTGGCAAGAACCGGTAACGAAGTCACGTACTGCTGATGGCATTGCTAAGAAGCCTTTTTTCTTTTTCTTCGGGCTTTCTAAGATACCAAGTTCAATATCACAGTTATATCCGCAGGCGTCAGAAAAGTGATGTTTTACATAGCTATCAGATATAAACTGTGCAGTACCAGCTTTAATTGGAAGGGATGGAACAGCAATAATAAATTTGTTGAATCCGAATTTTTTATGCATTTCATAGATAGTCTGTGTATATACATAAGTTTTTCCAGTTCCAGTTTCCATTTTTACATCAAGATTTAAATAAGGTCCCTCATCACGGCAGCCACGGTAATCTGCACGTATACCTTTTTGAACTTCTATTAAATTATGAACCAATCGAAGTTCTTTCCTGTCAAACGTAGGGTTTTCGTAAGAAAGGTGTGGCTTAATCATGGAAACGCCATCTAGTGCAGAGATTAGAGCATCGACCGCTTTTTTTTGATGGTCTAATTCTCGTTCAAGTATTAGTTCCAAAATCTGCACCTCCTTAATATCTGATATCCAGATTTATTTTTAAATTTTTCTCTGAATCTCTCAAAATTTTAATGTTTGTTTTTAAGTTCTCCATCTCAACATAGTTGAAGCTATAACCGAAGAGAACAATGTTCTGCGGATTAAATCCACCTTCGAAATTATATTTTTCAATTAAGGCTTTGATTGCTTCTTCTGTTAATTCTGGATTGATGAGATATAAGTGATTTTCGCACCAGTAAGCTGTGTATCCTGCAAGGTCAATCATTTCACAGTTATTTACAAAACCATAATTGTCGTGGACAAGCCATGTTGTGAGTACTGTATTTGCACCAAACTCGTCATATACAGTAGTGTCTGTAATAAATCCACTGTTATCGAAGGATTCCATTTTGTCTAAAGTGGTTTGGCTGACTTCATGCAAAGTGTAATGTTTAAATCCAAGGTCAGCAGATGTATTAGGATTTTCCTCGCGCAGTTTATTTGCTGCACGAATGATTCGTTCTACACCTAAATAATCAAGTGTATGAGGTCGTTTATTAGCATCTAAAAATGAAACTAATTTTTGTGCACTTTTTTTATCATCTCCGGTAGAACAAGATATTCGATCATCTAAACTTTCTGGTAACTGAACAACAATATACTTTATGTTTTTTCCTTTTGTGTTAAGACGCATTACTGCTTCAGCAGTCGTAGCTGAACCGGAAAAGAAATCACAAACCATAAAATTATCCTTTTGAAGTGAAGCAATTAACTTCATAATTAACAATACAGGCTTTGGATAATTCATTAATGATTGTTCACCAAATAATAATCGTTGTTCTTCGTCTGCATCTTCATTAGAACCCCATCCACCATTTTGTAAATTTTCGGTATCAAAGTTATATGAATAGCCGGATTCTTCTGAATCACCTAATCTTAATAGTAAATCTTTCAAACCTTTGTAACGTGGTTCGTTAACTATTCTACGCAAATAAAGGTCTCTTGTTATGTATAATTCTTTGTTTAGGGCGTATTCCGTCATTGCTTCTTGTCCATAACGCCAGTTTCCTTCAATAATTAATTCCTCTGCTAGAATTCCTTCTTTTATTACAAGGTCTGAGTGAAGAACCAAATTCATAGTTGTATCAGATATAATTTCCCCTTTTTTTAATACGAAATTTTTGTCACGGTATTTACTTTCGATGCCGGCTGGTATAACTCTTATATCTCGACCATTAGTCGCATTCACACATGGATAGGTTTCTTCTTCTCGATTAATTTCGCCGATTAAGCCATCAAATAGTGTTTTGTTTTTAGTGTAAACTAATACATATTCTTTTACATTGGTAATGTCATTAGCTAAATATGATCCTTTTTTCTTTTTTTCCCATGTCAATTGAGCAATAAAGTTTTCTTCACCGAAAATGTCATCGCAGATTAATCGAAGATTACTTTGTTCGTTATCATCGATTGAAATGAAAATAACCCCATCCTTTGCGAGTAAATCTTTAGAAAGCTGTAATCTTGGATACATAAACATTAACCATGCAGAATGCGATGCACTTCCTCGTTTAGTTAAATCCAAAATTCTTTTTGATTGCTCTTCATCAATGCTTAACTTTACAGCTAAATTTTCAACTGTGAAGCTAAATTTATCATTATATACGAAGCCATCGGTACCTGTGTTATAAGGTGGGTCTATATAAATACATTTTATCTGTCCTGCGTAAGATTTTAATAAGTGTTTCAATCCATCAAGGTTATCGCCGCTTATGTAAACATTTTCGCTATGTGCGTTTTCAGGCTGATTGTTGTGATTATCATTAGGAACAATGAGTGTCTCTGTATCGAGAGAAGCGAGCATTTTAGCGTAATTTTTTCCAAGGAATTTTAATTCGTAACCCTCGTGTGATATATCAATTTTATCCTTCATAAATTCTGAAAATCTTACTAAGTCAAATAAACCATCAGCAGTAAAGCAAGATGGAAAATGTTCACGTAGTATCTCTATTTCCTTTTGATTAGGTGTTACGGCTTCGTTTGCCGCTATGATATCTTTAATCATCGTTTATTCCTCCGTTTCAGTTTTGCCGAAATTGATTCCGACTTTGATGTTTGAAATATCTTCAGTAGTACCCTGATCGTGGCAGCGTAAGGATTCTCTTCTTATTAAAGAGTCCACATTTGATTTGCCGTATTCATCGAGAGCGAGATACTGTCTGAAAATATCGATAAGTTCTCCTTGAATCTGCCATTCGGCAAGCTGTTCCATTTCTGTATCAGTGAATTTTACGGAACGGTTATCATCAGAATTGCCAAGGATATAATCAATAGTTCTATCGAATATATCACACATATCATTTAATGTTTTAAAGTTAGGAGTTCTTTTGCCTGTTTCCCACATGGCAACAGTGGAAACGCTAACTCCGAGTTTATCTGCAAGTTCTACCTGCGTAAGTCTATTTTCTTTTCGAAGCTGTTTAATTCTACTTTTACCCATAGAAGCCTCCTTCTATAATATTTCTTTATAAATATATCACAAAAAATCACGCAAAACAATGAAATGCAAAAATAAATTGAAATAAATATAAATCTTTATTCATTTTGCTATTGTATTTAAAATTATAATGTGATAATATGTGAACATAGTCAAAGGAGTTACCTCCAGAGGCCTTGCTCTTATTCAAGGAATCAATGAAAATCTAAGACAAAAACTGACAACTGAAGACAATCAAAGACAACCATAGAGTCAATCCAAGTGGAAAGAAAGGTTATACCAATCATTAAACGAGGATAGGCTCTATGGTTTTTTTATTGCAACTTTCAAGGAAAGGAGGCATTCACAGTGGAAAAGACAACGATGAATGTTCAGGAATTAGCATCACAGATGAACATCAGCTTGCCAAAGGCATACAAGCTGGTAAAGACTCCGGGATTTCCGGTTATCCATGTTGGCAGCAGAATTCTTATTCCGGTGGAAGCATATAAGGAATGGCTGCTCAAAACATCGACTCAGAAGTGAAAATATCACAAATTATCACAAATCGAAAAAAAATAGAAAAAAACGTCCTTTTTAAGTAACTCTCAAGGCTACCTATTAGGAGGCAAGAGTCTCCATAAATATTCACAGAAAGGAGGTAGACAAGGTGGCGGTATCAAATGAATTTGTTTTTTACAAGGCAGATTGTACACAGAGTAAAGAAAACTGCATATATCCTCACAAGGTTGTAGTAACCAATGCAAAGGAATTTAATGATATGGCGAAGTTCGACCATGTATGTGCCGAGTATCGTGGCAACTACAGAGGAAACAACAACTTCATCTGGGCAAACACTCTGCCAGCTGACTCGGATAATGAAGGTGTAGCAGATTCTTCTGAATGGATTACACCGGAAGACATTCATCAGATGTTTGCAGGTGTTCCACACATTATTTCAAAAAGTAAGAACAACATGAAACCAAAAGGAAAGAAACCTGCTGTTCCAAGAAACCATGTATTTTTTGCAATAGCACCGGAAACAGATCGAGAGTCTTACGCAGCACTCAAGAAGTTACTGCATAAGCATTATCCATTCTTCGACCCCAAAGCACTTGATGTAGGCAGATACCTGGATGGTACAGAAAATCCAGATGCTGTGTTCTATCCGGGAACAATCACTCTCAATGAACACTTGGCAAAACTTGAAGCTGAAGAAGAGAAATTTTTCAACGAGGATATTGATGTTGTAGTGGTAAACTAAATTTGTAACACCTTGTTCGGATAGTATATAATATTTATTATCCAAAGGAGGGACCAATCATGGCCACACGTTACAATGAAAATTTTAAAATTGAAGTAGTCAAAGCCTATATGGCAGGTGATCGCTCAATAAGTGAGATAGCAGCTGACTACAATGTTGCAAAAAGCACCCTCACCGGGTGGGTAAAAAAACATGGTGAAGAATGCCAATATAAAACTACCACTAAAACATCACAGGAAGAATTCGAATCTGCAAAGGAAATCAGAAGACTGAACCAGCTTCTTCATGAGAAGGATAAAGAAATTGATTTTTAAAAAAAAGCAGCGGCATTCTTTGCAAAGGAAATCGATTAGTGGTATATCGATTCATTGACAAAAATAAGGAGCAATTTGGCTTAAGATGGTTGTGCAGACATTTTAAGATTAGCCTTAATTGTTACTACAATTATCTGAAAGATACGAAAAGAGATTATTACGAGCAAAGATTTATGGTTTATGAAAGGATAAAGTATATCTATTACAACAATAATAGAACCATTGGATATCGGCCTATGAAAATCTTTCTACAAAGATATGGCATATATCTGAGTACAACAACCATCCATAAATATATGAATAAGGATCTTAATCTGTCTGCCATTGTTATGAGAAAAAAGCCAGGTTACAAAAGCTGTAAAAAACATAAAATCTTTGATAATCTCTTAAAACAAAAGTTCAACGTTGATGAAAAAAATAAGATCTGGTGCACTGATTTTACATATATGCGCCAGCCTAATGGTAAGTTTCGATATAACTGTACCATTATGGATTTATTTGACAGATCTGCTATAGCATCAGTCAATAGCGATTACATAAATACAGAACTTGCAATAGAAACACTTACGGAAGCCCTAAAAAAAGAAAAACCCAACAATGGAATACTTCTGCATAGCGATCAGGGAGTACAATATACATCTTGGGAGTTTGTCAATTTTTGCAAGGATAACGGCGTAATTCAAAGTATGAGCAAGGCTGGCTGTCCTTATGATAATGCGCCAATGGAAAGATTTTATAATATTTTCAAAAATTGTTTTTACTATAGATATACTTTTGAAAGTGTTGAGCAGTTAGATGAAATGACAAAGCAATACATTAACTGGTACAACTATGTGAGACCTCATTCAACGAATAACTATATGACACCAATGGAGTTTCGATATAGAGCATGATTTCCGAACAAAGTGTTACCAAAAAGCTTGACCAGTACAATATTCATGTGGAATACAATCTTGGTATCGTCAAGATGATAGAATTGGAATAGAAAGCATATATTTTAAGTGTATCAAAAAGGCAAAAGAAATAGGGTATGATTCGTTCGAAGAAGATTGTTATCGATATACGCCGTCATACGTTGATATCTGCCTGCATAGAGGCGTAGTTGCTGAATTTGATAGGCGGTGGAAAAAAGAAATTGAAGAATCTATTGAAATGATTGATTTGCTTCCGGCATCAGAGTTGTTAGAATGTATCTTATACTCAGAAGAGTGATTCTCATGTCTGGAAGAAGATAAATAGAGCTCTGGCGCGTTTGGATGAAGAAGGATTACTTACTGTCGAAACAGCAGACACTATTTTGGAGTCGGTAATTAATAAGATGTTTCAATATACTTGGGAGCATTATGGATGTACTGAAGTATTGGAACGGTTGTTAGCAATCTTAGGGGAGAATGCGTCATGGAGATTAGCTGAGAGTATTGTGTTGTATCTTAATGAAGACCATTATTATGCATCGACATCAAACATGTTCTTTATTTTAAAAAGGAATTATGACAAATTTGATTTACAAGATATGTTTTGTAAAGAAGTTGCATCTGAGTATGCATGGGTTAGTGGAAATGGACACATCAAGTTGCAATGTGAAAATAATGCAATTAATGAGTTTAATATGATACCAGATAATCTTCAAGAAGCACTATTTACGATTCTTCTTGAAAATCTTAGTTTTGGAAATATTCATCGAATGGAAATTGCGTTACCTGCAATATATAATATGTGTCAAAAATCTAAAGAGTTATTTTTAACTATTTTAAAAACATGGGATAGCTTGTCTGAACATGCAAAAGAGTCACTCATGCTGTGTGGTGTAAGATGGGCGAGAGAACAAACAGAAGGATTTGAAATTATTGTGCCGATGTTAGAAAAAATATATAAAAATAGCAATGTGCTTTCGATTAAATATATATTGCATACTGTGCTTAATCTTCATTATAAAAGTATAGGAAAAGAAGGGATAAATCTTTCTTTTGCTACGGAATCTGCAAATGATGCTGGATATCAAAATATTCTTTCGTATTTGCATAAAGGAGAAGTAGATAGTAGTACAAAGTTCTTTTTGCAATTATTGAATAATTTTGAAGATGTTGAAGATTTATACCGAAAAATGCCGTTATATAAAGAAGATTCTGAATGTGAATTTCCAGGTTATAATCGGGATGGAGACAGTATATGTTTTGCTGTTAATAAACGTAACATAAGCCATCAAATTCTTTATGGAGAAGAGCGCGGAAGGCGATGGGACTATATACCCGTGCATATAAAAAAACAATGGTTACTACAAATGGATGATGCATATTTAATGACGTCTATACCACAGATTTCGTATAATGCTTGTTGGGATGTGGAAGCTTCTTTGAAAAAATATAACAACGAACATAACAATAAAGAGATTGAAAAAATATGTGGTCATATATGCATGCATGAAATTCATTCAGACGAAGTTGTTATTGGAGCTGTTTTATGGTATCCGTTCAATCAGCGTGATGGTTTAATATATACCATGGTAAGTAAAGTTTTGACAAAAACGGAGATGTTTATAGATAAGCATATATTACCAGCTTTTATTAACTATTCGATGTTATATGATGAAGAATTCTATTTTGAATTATATGATGAATCTATATCGAAAGGCGGAATTTCCTTATTAAGAGAATGTGTAGGCACTGCATTATGGTATTATAATAATCCGATGTTGTGTCCGACAAATATATTGCGTAATGAATTAGAATTAATATCTGATCCTAAAAACCCGTTCAAATGGTACGATAATAAGGGAGATGTTGCGTTACGTTATGAAAGAATTGTAAATCCAACAAGAGAATTGATTCAGCAGTATTATATAAGACAACCTATTTTGAGTAGATGGATTTGCAAAAAAGAAATTTTAAACGATTGGTTAGAGGGCAATAAGTTGCACTTGAAATATGCAACTGAATTAAAACAGATGTAATAAAGGAGAAGTCAAAAATGTTTTGAAATATATGGATTTTCCATAGAAACCAAGCCTCTTTCATGGTATATTAACAGTATGCTATGGCAGAGGCTTCTCCGTTTTTAGGAGGAAATTTCTATGAAAACAGAAAGAAGAGATCACAGGAACCGACTTTTAAGAGAAGGGGAGAGCCAATGCAAAGATGGTAGATATCGTTACACATACTACGAAAACGGAAAGCAGAAAGCAATCTACAGCTGGAAACTGGAAGCAAAGGACAAACTTCCGGTAGGTAAAAAGGATTGTGTCGCGCTGCGAATACAGATTGAAAATCTGCAAAAAAAACAGTTACTGTACGGAAGATATTCCGAAAGCAGTTATACGGTCCTGGATTTAGTAGAACGTTATATCAGATATTTGCTGTAGATAAAGATGCTAAGATTGCAATTGTCAGTGCAGATAAGGATTATCGGTCAGTACTAGATTATTGGACTCCAAGATTATCCGTGCCGAATCAGCTGGTTCGTTGCAAGACACTTGCTAAGGCAATTAGCCATGTGAATGGAGAAGGTGCAAGAAAGACCCTTGTAAATGAGAGAATGAAGATTCTTGACCTGCAGACAGAGTATGGTAGGTATGAGGAACGTAAGAGGATTGTAAACGAGATTACAGTGTTGTTCGCCGGGACAGATTATGAAGCATTGATTTCACAAATAGTCGACATGGTTATTTCAACTGACAAACCTAAAATCTTATATCTTACTTCTTTGAAGTCTTTTGGTAAAAAGGATGGCACAGAAGTGTATAGAAAAATAAAAAATTCCGCTATAAGTGTTTAGGAGGTCAGATGATGAGAAACTATGTAAAGATTGAGAAGAAATCATTATTGTATAATTACTATGCTTACATTGATACCGAGGATCTTCTTGCAGACAGTATCTTTATTCAAGAGAAACTTAGAGTGTTCTTTGGTAAAACCGGAAGGAAGCAGGACAGCCAATATGTAGTTGTACTGTGTAAGGTTTGGAAGTGGGACGCAGAGAAGTTTGTTCGTGCAATGGAGATATTTTATAATAAACTGTTGCTGCTTGGACATGGAGAGTGTGTGAATTTCTTTGAAGAACTTGGTATGAGAGAGTAGCATGTTGTATGGAATGCCCCGGCTTCGGCTGGGGCAGTTCTAAGTAGAAGAATAAAGAAGACGATATAATATATTACAAGTAGAAAAAGCAACCAACAGTTGCTTGCAGGGCAAGTGCTAGTTGGTAGATTTTTCTTCACGATTTATTATACTTAAATTAATAAATCAAGGAGGTATTGAAAATGGTATTTTCAGAGCAATTAAGTAAACTAAGAAAAGAAGCGAATTTAACACAGGAAGATTTGGCTGAAAAATGTGATGTTTCAAGGCAGGCGGTTGCAAAGTGGGAAGGTGGAGAAAGTCTTCCGGATGTTTATAAAATATCACAAATAGCCAAGACATTTGAAGTGTCGTTGGAGGAGCTTATTTGGGGAAAGGACCGACAAGATAGTCAGATGAGTATTGCCAGAGATATTTATATGCAATTTATTGATAATATGGAAAGCTTTCAATATGATGCGTATTCATCTAGTATAGGATTGTTAAAAAAGTTGAAGACATCAATTAGGAAATCTAGAATTGTATTCAAGAAAGAAATAGTCGATGGATTGTTAGCACAATTGGATGATTTCGGGATATATTATGGTGATGTTTGGTGTAAAGATGAATATCAAAGCATTTTTGCAGATGTGGAAAGTAATGGCCATGAAGTGAAAAAGAAGATATACATGGATAAGATAATGCCACATAAAGTTGAGGCTGTGGAGAACTTGTTAGCCGACTATTTAGAATTGCCATAAGAAGTTTGAGTGTTATTATTCGTTGGTTATTGGTATAATCAAAGGGATGGACAAAACCCTTAGTAGTAGGAATTTCCGTTTTACTACTATTTCTACTACTAACAGGTAGTCACAACTTGCTAAATTATGCTATAATTTGCCTATCTAACAACCAAATAACAATTTAACCATAACCCCGGAATATCCTGCAAAACAGGGCATTTCCGGGCAAAAAGGAGCAAACAATTACTATGATAAAAGTACTTTTCATCTGCCACGGCACTCTTTGAAGAACTCCTTAAAAAGTCAGTAAAATCAATACTTGGAAGGTATTTGTGTGGAAGAAATAACCCGAAAATAACCCATAGATTTTTGTGTGAGTGTTACAAGATAAATAATTATAATTTAGGGATGTGACATGATGAGAATGAAAGCTGTAAGAATTCTAATAGTGGAATCTTACAGCTTTTTTTATAAATAAATTTGAAAGTAAAATCTTTACAATTTGGTATAGCGTGTTTTAAATGTAAAAAAGCAGATAGTTCTTTACATATAGATGTAACAAAAGAGGCGTTTTTGTGAAGGTTGTTTATGAGGTGAGGTAAGAGTCTTTAGTGGGGGTAAAATCTTTACATGTAATATCCTGTGTTCAAAAGGTAGGATTTAAGCGAAAAAAGCATCGTGACCATGAGGAAATATAAAAGTAAAAAGTATTCTATGATAAAGTATAAAGGCTTAGAGGAGAATGTCTCTTCTAAGTTTTTTTAATAAGAAAGCAGTTTGGGCGTTTGCTTTTGAAGTTATAATAAGTGTAGTAAAACTTACACCAGATGGAACAGGATACCGTACTAAGATGATATTTGTTAAAGAGAAACTATTGATGGATAGAATGTCGGATATTCAGTTACGATTTTTCAATATAGGGTGAGAAAGTTTTTTTGATGAAGTGTAATAATATGTGGTTATATGCTTTGTAGAAAAATCCGTAGGAATTAAAATTTTTTGTTTTGTGGAAAGATTATAATTATGATATACTGAAAGAAAACGATAAATTTGAATTTTCATTTCTGTTAATCCAGCCGAAAGGCTTGATTATAAATATTATATTTTAAGGAGATTGCTGTTTGAGAAAAAACAACACCTTGGAGATTGTAGCGTAACCGGGAGGTTATGAATAACAATCGAATCGTAACCTCCTAGCATTGCAGTCAACAATCATCAGGAGGAAAAATTAATGAATAAAAATGACTATATTATACGTTTAGAAAGAGAAGAAGAATACAGAGAAGTTGAAAATTTAGTAAGAGAAGCCTTTTGGAATGTGTATCGTCCGGGCTGCTTAGAACATTATGTGCTGAATCAATTAAGAAACGATGAGGCATTTGTACCTGAACTCGACTTTGTGATGGAGAGGGACGGACAGTTGATTGGGCAAAATATGTTCATACGTGCAAACATCAAAGCAGATGATGGACGAGATATTCCTATTATGACAATGGGACCAATCTGCATTACACCAGAATTGAAAAGACAGGGATTTGGAAAAAAATTGTTGGATTATTCTTTGAATAAAGCAGCGGAACTTGGTTGTGGAGCGTTGTGCTTTGAAGGTAATATCAACTTTTATGGAAAAAGTGGATTTACATTCGCAAGCGAGTTTGGTATTCGTTATCATGATTTACCTGAAGATGCAGATGCATCATTCTTCCTTTGTAAGGAACTGATTCCGGGATATTTAAGTGGAGTGACGGGTGAGTATACACCACCGCAAGGATATTTTGTGGATGAAGACGAAGCAGAAGAATTTGATAAAGGATTTTCTTATAAAGAGAAACTAAAACTTCCGGGACATCTTTTCTAATTAAACGAGTAAGAAGCAGTGTTTTCATGCGTGACACGAATCGTGTCACGTATGTGACACTGCGTTTCTTTATGCTTAGGGAGTCTTTTGCTACTTTGAAATTAGCCGATAGGCAAAACGAAAAGAGAAAGGACTACGAATAATGAAAGAAAAGGGAAAAAGATTTTTAGGTATAGGAAGTATACTCGTTGTAGGATTTGTTATCTGGACAGTATTGATACAAAGGGTAGATGTGCAGACTTTGGGAGTAAATGGGACTGATATAGGTTTTGCAACAATTAACTGCTGGTTTCATCAATTAACTGGTGTGCATATGGAAATTTATACTATCACAGACTGGTTAGGACTTGTTCCGATTTTTATTTGTATGATATTTGGTGGGATTGGTTGTGTTCAATTGATGAAAGGAAGAAGTTTGTTTAAAGTGGACTATGATATTATTCTTTTAGGGATATATTACGTTTTAGTAGTTTTTGGGTATCTGATTTTTGAAATGATACCAATCAATTACAGACCAATACTCATTGAAGGATTTATGGAGGCGTCTTATCCATCCTCAACTACACTTCTTGTACTTTGTGTAATGCCGACACTTATCGAACAAATAAATCGCAGGTCGAAAAATGAAATTGTTAAAAAGGTTATAAAAGCTTTGGTCATTTGTTTTTCTGCTTTTATGGTATTTGGCAGACTGATTTCCGGTGTGCATTGGTTGACGGATATTGTAGGTTCTATTATGCTCAGTATAGGATTGTTTTGTATTTATAAAGCGGCTGTCTTGTTGTGTTATAAAAGAGAAAATTAAGGAGGTTCTGCGATGGAATTTCATGAGAAACTTCAGGAATTAAGAAAAAGCAGAGGACTTACTCAGGAAGAGTTGGCAGAAGAATTATATGTGTCGAGAACTGCTATATCAAAGTGGGAGTCGGGAGTTTCCCAAACAAAAGGATATTGAGAAATAACCTGTGTTTACCTGCTTGCAAATAGAAGAATGTCGCTACTAAGTAAGCTAAGAGATACTACATAAACGTGTTGGTATCTCTTTTTCTATGTAGTGAAACAGCAGGCTATTTCATTTCTGCTTGATTGTCCTAAAACTTATTAGTCTGTGGGTTGTCAAGGGCTTGTTGCGTAAGCAATGCTTTAGCACCCTTTACAAATCATAGACGGATAAGTAGCTTTTCAAAAGCAGAAAAGAAATGACAATATTGAAGGGGTATGATATAATGTACATAAAGATAAATTGGAAGATGCGGAAGTGGTCGATTGTGGAAAAGACTAAAAAGAAAAATTGGATAATAGCAATCATTGTTGCTATCTTTTATTTAGCAGTAAGTATTCTCTTTGATTTATGGGATTATTCTTGGATTATATGGATTGCCTATGCACTTTATAGATTTATCGTCAAATAGACAATTCCAGTTTATATAGAGAGCAATAAATTTGAAGTTGTGGAGGTACATAACGATGATGAAAAAAATGATTGCATATTGTGGACTAGATTGTGAAAAATGCGACGCATATATTGCAACAATCAATGACGATCAAAAATTGCGAGAAAAAACTGCAAAACTATGGGCTGAATTAAATAATGCTCCTATTCTTCCAGAGCAAATTAACTGTCAAGGTTGTCGTGTGGACGGACTTAAAACCGTATTTTGTGATAGTATCTGTGGTATTCGCCAGTGTGCAATGAAAAAAGGTGTTACTAGTTGTGCCAACTGTTCAAATTTAGAAAATTGTCCTACTGTTAGGGCAATCCATGAGAATAATCCGTCTGCTTTGAAAAACTTGAAAGGATAAATTTGAAGTTGTCAAGTTTTTTCAAACAGCCTCATTGCATAGGAATGCCAAACAGATTATCCTTAAAGTAGGAGGTGGCAGAAATGGCAAACGAAGATAAAAAAGATTTTAATGCTATGTTGCACGATAATAAGGATATGCCAAAATTTCAAATCATTAAAGATCAGAAAAGCATTGAAAAATATGGTGGAAGTAAAATGTATTTTGCACCGCCAATCGACTATGACAAAGTAATGAAAAAAATTCCGTATGGTAAAGTGATTACCGTCGGGAAAATACGAGAATACTTTGCGGAGTTAAGTGGTGCAGATTTTACAGAACCGATTACAGCAGGAATTTTTGTTTCTATTGTGGCATGGGCGAGTTATCAGCGTTCAGAAGATGAAACGCCTTATTGGAGAACATTGAAAGCGAACGGAGAACTAAATGCTAAATATCCAAATGGTATTGAAGCACAAAAAGAAAAATTAGAAGCAGAAGGACACACCATTATTCAAAAAGGGCGGAAAAATGTACGGTACTATGTAAAGGACTATGAAAATTCTCTCTTTGATTTGAAATAGGTAAATCCCAGTTTGCAAAGAGGAAAAGAGTTTTATATAATTAGCAGTTAAAAAGGTGGAAAAATTATGGAAAAAGATAAAATTAGGTTTATATGTTTTTTATTTGCCTCAATATGTTTCTTTATAGTGTCAATAATGAAATTTATGGATAAGAATACTGCCTCAGCAATAATATTTTTATTATTAGGTATTTCTTTTTTACTTTTATCAACTACACATTTGAAAAATGATAAATAAGTACAACCCCAGTTTATGTGGAAGATGACCTAAAATCTCTTACAAAGACGGAGTGATCCAGACATGGTGGCGGAAAAATCCCCAAGATTTTTCCGCCATGCTTGCAAGTGGCTGGTTCACTTCATCTGTGAGCGAGCTTGCGAGCGAACATCAAGCCCCCGTTATCTAACAAGGGGGGCACAAAAAACAAGAGTCAATATACATTAACAAGCGGAAAACGCTGTATTTACAAGGCGAAACTGCATTTTACATGGTGTGATATAAATTATGCCATTATCACTTGGGAAAATAGAATATAACATTAAGAAAGACAGTTGATTTCAAATAAGAAATTGATTGTCTTTTTCTTTTGTAGAAATGTAGGCAATTATCAGTAAACGGTAGTTGCCTTTTTTTGATTGGAGGAATTAAAGAATGAATGATAAAGATTTTATTGAAGAATTAAAACGTAAACGTGACGAATACGGAGTTACACAAACAAGACTTGCCGTTGCCTGTGGTATCAGTCGAGAGCATTATAACCGCATTGAGAAAGAAAAACTTCCATTGACGGAAGAACTAAAAGAAACATTAGAAAAACAGATTGAGTGTTTTAATCCGCAAGAACCGTTGTTTTTGCTGATTGATTACTTCCGTGTCCGTTTTCCTACTACTACGGACGCATTAAAGATTATCCGTGATGTATTACAACTGAAAGCAGACTATATGCTTTATGAAGATTATGGAAAATACGGCTATGAAAGCAAATATGTGCTTGGCGACATCAACATCATGTGTTCCATGCAGGAGCATTTAGGGGTTCTGTTGGAACTGAAAGGCAGAGGTTGTCGGCAAATGGAAAGTTATCTGCTGGCACAGGAACGCTCATGGTATGACTTCATGCTGGATTGTATGACGGCTGGCGGTGTGATGAAACGGCTTGACTTGGCTATCAATGACCGAGTAGGGATATTAGATATTCCAAAATTAAAGGAAAAATACAAGGCAGGCGAATGTATTTCCTACTTCCGTATGCAGAAAGATTACAGCGGTACGGAGAAATGCGGTAATGATACACCGAAGAATACAGGCGAAACCTTATATTTAGGCTCAACAAGTAGCGAATTATATATGTGTGCTTATCAGAAGAATTATGAGCAGTATGTCAAGAATGGCACAGAGATTGAAGATACGGAGATTAAGAACCGTTTTGAAATACGTATGAAGAATGAACGAGCCTATTATGCGGTTGTAGATTTACTGACCTATCGGGACGCTGAACGTACCGCTTTTTCTATTATCAATCATTATGTACGCTTTGTTGATAGAGAGGACGATAAGCCAAAAAGTCAATATCTTTGAGGGAAAACCCGAAAGTAAACGTTATGAGTGGACGATTGCTCATGTCAAGGCAATATTGAAAAGTGAGGTTTATATCGGAAACAGTGTTCACAATATGCAGTCTACGGTATCGTTCAAGAGCAAAAAGAAAGTGCGTAAACCCGAAAGTGAATGGTTTCGAGTAGAAAACACTCACGAGCCGATTATTGACAAGGAAGTGTTCTATCGTGTGCAGGAGCAGATAAAATCAAGACGCAGACAGACAAAGGAAAAGGCAACGCCGATATTTGCAGGGCTTGTCAAGTGTGCGGATTGTGGCTGGTCTATGAGATTTGGAACGAATAAGGCAAATAAAACGCCATACAGTTATTATGCTTGCAGTTACTACGGACAGTTTGGCAAGGTAGATATGGTGTCGGTAGATTTGGAAATAGTTTTGCAGGTTTTTGAGAACCTGCTTTCTAATGCCATGCGATATGCGGATACTGCAGTTTCAGTTGCATGCCGTACAAAAGGCAAAAAACTTCTGATTACGGTCGCCGATGATGGTAAAGGATTTAATAGTAATGCCTTAAAGATTGCAACAGATCCATTCTATACCACTGAGAAAAAGTCTGAAGGAGAACATTTCGGATTGGGTCTTAATATCAGCAAGGTTTTGTGTCAGCGCCATGGTGGTGGCATTACCCTAAAGAACCAAAAAAATGGCGGAGCCTCCATTACGGTATGCTTTGGAATGAGAAGCCAAAAGTGAATGGGAAAGAAATATATTGAATTATTGCAATACTTTGACCTTTTTGTAAATATTTGTGGAGATTATTGCAATTAAAGGATAATGGGTGTATAATGTCAGCGACAATTATACAGACGGGAGCTTGTAAACAGGCTGAGAGGAAGGTGTGACCTTCGACCGAGAACCTGATTTGGATAATGCCAACGTAGGGATGCCTGATACAAGGATATTAGGAATAACAGAGTACGTTTTAGGAAGTTACCAAATCGGTAGCTTCCTTTTTTTATTGTCATGGAGGTGATTTGTATGGTGAAAATCAATGGTGAAAAGTTGGATGTTGCAGGCAAGACAATCGCAGAGTATCTTGCAACAACAAAATACGATCCCAAACGGATCGCTGTAGAACGAAACGGTGATATTGTTCCCAAGGCTCAGTATCCTGACACCGTTCTGGAGGATGGTGACAGTGTTGAGGTCGTTAGCTTTGTGGGAGGTGGTTAATCTGATACCGACAAAAGAAGCTTGGGACGTGGCACTAAAAGAACGACATGGCGAAGAGCTGCAGGAAAAGTTTTCGGCAGCGACAGTTGCTATATGTGGACTTGGTGGCCTTGGCTCCAATATTGCCGTTTCACTTGCCAGAGCCGGCATTGGAAAACTGATCCTCATTGACTTCGACCATGTGGACATTTCCAATTTGCACCGCCAGCAGTACAAAGCAGATCAGATTGGAATATATAAAACGGAAGCGTTGTGTGAGAACCTGAAAGAGGTTGCACCGTATGTTGTGATTGAAACACATACCGTTCGTATCACAGAGGATAGTGCTGTGGAGCTTCTCAAAGATGCCGATATCATCTGTGAGGCTTTTGATGGTGCTGAAGCCAAGGCAATGCTGACAAACCTTGTTCTTGAGGTGATGCCCAAGAAATATCTTGTAGCGGCATCAGGGATGGCGGGACTTGGCAGTGCCAATACGATCAAAACGCGAAAAGTGACCAACAAATTTTATTTGTGCGGTGATGAAGTCAGCGATGTGAAAGACGGGATAGGGCTTGTCTCTTCCCGTGTGATGCTTTGTGCCGCTCATCAGGCACATATCGTTTTGCGAATCTTAGCAGAAGAATATGAAGTTTAACTGATATAAGGAGAATGAAAATCATGTCTTACAAGAAAATTTTAACGATTCAGGATATCTCATGTGTCGGTCAGTGTTCGCTGACCGTTGCGCTGCCAATCCTTTCTGCGTGCGGAATGGAAACCTGTATTTTGCCATCTGCGATCCTTTCTACCCATACTGCAGGATTTCAGGATTTTACTTTCCGTGATCTTACGGATGATATGCCGAATATCCAGAAGCATTGGCAGAAGGAAAATATTAAGTTCAGTGCCATTTACACCGGTTATCTTGGCAGCACAAAACAGATCGGCTATGTAAAGGATATTCTGAGTACAATGGGTACTTCCGATTGTGTTCGCGTGGTGGATCCTGCGATGGCTGATAACGGTAAGCTCTATCCGGCATTTGATGGTGAATACGTAGAAGCAATGAAGGAGTTGTGCGGTTCTGCAGATATTCTTCTTCCCAATATTACTGAAGCCTGCTTCCTGGCAGACATGGAATACCATGAAGTCTACGATGAAACGTATATCAAGGTACTACTTGAAAAACTCTCTCTGCTTGGAGCAAAATCGATTGTTCTGACCGGTGTGGGTTATGCTCCTGAAAAGACTGGTGTTGTCGTCTATGAAAACGGCGAGATGCGCTACTATGAGCATGACAAGATCTCAAAGGGCTGCCACGGAACCGGCGATATCTATGCGTCCGCATTCACCGGCGCACTGATGAACGACAAGAGTATGTTTGAAGCTGCAAAAATTGCTGCGGATTATACCGTGAAATGCATCATCAATACCCAGGGCGATGCAGATCATTGGTACGGGGCCAAATTTGAAACAGCGCTCCGGGACCTGATCGATATGCTTGATTAACAAAGAAAGAAGGAATAAAAAATGAACAACGATAAACTGATCATAGGCGGACACGAATTTAACTCCCGTTTTATTCTGGGATCCGGCAAATACTCCATGAAGCTCATTGAAGCAGCGGTGAAGGATGCTGGCGCAGAGATCATCACACTTGCCGTTCGCCGTGCAAACACCAAGGAACAGGAAAGCATCCTTGACTATATCCCCGAAGGAATTACCCTGCTCCCGAACACCAGTGGCGCGAGAAATGCAGAAGAAGCCGTGCGTATTGCGAGACTTGCCCGTGAGCTTGGCTGCGGTAATTTCGTAAAAATTGAAATTATGCGTGACTCTAAATACCTGCTTCCTGACAATCAGGAAACCATCAAGGCGACAGAGATCCTTGCAAACGAGGGATTTGTAGTTATGCCGTATATGTATCCTGACCTCAACGTGGCCCGTGACCTTGTAAATGCCGGTGCCGCAAGTGTTATGCCCCTGGCTTCTCCCATTGGTTCTAACAAAGGTCTTGCAACTAAAGAGTTTATTCAGATTCTTATTGACGAAATTGACCTGCCTATCATTGTAGATGCCGGTATCGGAAGACCGTCCCAAGCTTGCGAAGCAATGGAAATGGGCGCCGCCGCTATTATGGCGAACACCGCACTTGCAACCGCAGGAGATCTTCCTATGATGGCTTCTGCTTTCAAGAATGCCATTGAAGCCGGTCGTAAGGCATACCTTGCGGGCCTTGGCAGAGTGCTGACCCGTGGTGCATCCGCCTCCGATCCGCTGACCGGTTTCCTTCGTGATTAAGAGGTGGCCTATGGATAATCAATTTTTTGTGGATTCGGAGCATCTGTCTCCAGAAGCACTTGCAAAAAAGCATCGGCTGGAAAACAATCCGTCCTCACGTAAAAGCCACATGGAATATCTGCCGGGGATGGAAGTGATTGAGTCGGATGTGTGTGCAAGTGTAATGGCGCAGATGAACTCCTACGACTATTCAAAATATACTGCAGCCGATGTGAAAGCAGCTTTGGAACACGATACCTGTACGATAGAAGATTTCAAGGCACTCCTTTCTCCAGCAGCGGAACCGTTCCTTGAACAGATGGCGCAGCGTGCAAGACTGGAAACAAGTAAGCATTTTGGTAATACCGTGTATCTGTTCACTCCCCTGTACATAGCCAACTACTGCGAGAATTACTGTGTCTATTGTGGTTTTAACTGTTACAACCATATCAACCGCATGAAGCTCAGTATGGAGCAGATTGAAAAAGAGATGAAGGTCATCGCCGACAGCGGTATGGAGGAAATCCTAATCCTTACCGGTGAGAGCAGAGGCCAGAGCAACGTGGAATATATCGGTGAAGCCTGCAAGCTGGCAAGAAAGTATTTCCGTATGGTAGGACTTGAAATCTATCCTGTCAATACCGATGAATACAAGTACCTTCACGAATGCGGTGCAGACTACGTAACGGTGTTTCAGGAAACCTACGATGCGGATCGATATGAGCAGCTTCATCTGCTCGGTCACAAGCGTGTATGGCCTTACCGCTTCGATGCCCAGGAACGTGCGCTTCGTGGTGGTATGAGAGGGGTTGCATTTTCGGCTCTGCTTGGACTCTCTGACTTCCGTAAGGATGCTCTCGCAAGTGCATTGCACGTTTACTATTTGCAGAGAAAATATCCTCACGCTGAAATGTCGTTGTCCTGTCCAAGACTCAGACCGATCATCAATAACGACAAGATCAACCCTTTGGATGTTCACGAAAAACAGCTTTGTCAGGTGCTTTGTGCATACCGTATCTTCCTGCCGTATGTAGGTATTACCGTATCTTCCCGTGAGAGTGCTGAGTTTAGAAACGGTATTGTGAAGATTGCGGCAACGAAGGTTTCTGCGGGTGTTTCCACCGGTATTGGTGATCACGAAAGTAAATATACAGGAAAAGAAACGGATGAAGTACAGGGCGACGAGCAGTTTGAGATTGACGATAACCGCAGTCTTGACAAGATGTATAGGGACATTGCAGAGGAAGGTCTGCAGCCGGTTCTGAATGACTATCTGTATGTGTGAGGGAAAGAGAATGAAAAAGTTTGATCCAAGTTTATATTTTATCACTGACAGCACGAACTACACCGAGGAAGAATTTCTCTGCCGTGTGGAGCAGGCTCTGAAAGGCGGTGTAACCCTTCTTCAGCTCCGTGAGAAAAACAGAAGCACACGGGAGTATATCGAACTTGCCGAGAAGGTACACGCCATTGCCAAGCGTTACAATGTGCCGCTGATTATTGATGACCGTGTAGATGTAGCTCTTGCTATGGATGCCGAGGGGGTTCACGTGGGGGCCGAGGATATGCCTGTTGCAACCGCAAGACGCTTGATGGGTGACGATAAGATCGTAGGCGCAACCGCAAAAACCGTTCCTTGGGCAAAGGAAGCCTACGAGCAGGGTGCTGACTATCTTGGTGTAGGTGCAATCTATCCCACCACAACCAAGGTGAAGACGGTTCTGACATCTACGGATACCCTTCGTGATATTTGTAATGCGGTACCCATTCCTGCGAATGCCATTGGCGGACTCAATAAAGGTAACATTGATGTTCTCACCGGAATTCCTATTGCCGGAATTTGCGTGGTATCTGCCATTATGAAAGCAGATGATCCAAAGATGGCGACAGAAGAACTGAAAGCAAGAGCACATGAGCTTGCTCTGATTTAAGTGAAATAAGCGGCAGATTGGGGGCACCACCTTATGCCGCTATACAAAACGATGCTGAAAAACGAAAGGAGTATTTCTATGAAAATGAAAACAGCATTGACCATTGCAGGAAGCGACTGCAGTGGAGGCGCCGGTATTCAAGCAGATTTGAAAACAATGACGATGAATGGTGTTTATGCCATGAGTGCGATTACAGCACTGACAGCACAGAACACGACCGGCGTAAGAGCGATTCAGGAGTCCACACCTGAATTTTTAAAGCATCAACTTGATGCGATATTTGAGGACATATTCCCTGATGCAGTCAAGATCGGTATGGTATCTTCGGCGGAGCTTATCAAGGTTATCGCCGACAGACTGAAGATTTATAAGGCAAAGAGTATTGTAGTAGATCCTGTGATGGTGGCTACCAGCGGTTCATCACTTATGAAGACGGATGCGGTCTCTACGTTGATGGATGAACTACTCCCCATTGCCGATGTAGTCACGCCCAATATTCCGGAAGCGGAAATTCTTTCGGGAATGGCTGTTTCTGATAAGGAAGATATGATAAAAGCGGCAAAGAAAATCGGCGATACATACGGATGTGCCGTGCTTCTCAAGGGCGGTCATAACATCCATGATGCAAATGATCTGCTATACGCAAATGGAAATTTCAAATGGTTCTATGGCAAACGAATCGATAATCCAAACACCCATGGGACGGGGTGTACGCTGTCATCAGCCATAGCATCGAATCTTGCAAAGGGCTATGATCTCGAAACCTCCGTACAGAGAGCCAAGAATTATATTTCGGGCGCACTTTCCGATATGCTTGACTTAGGGCAAGGCTCAGGACCTATGAATCACGCTTTTCATCTAAATAGTGAGTTTACCAAATAAAATTGCTTGAAAGGAATCAAAACAATGAGAAATTACACAACACAAATGGACGCCGCAAGACAAGGCATTATTACACCTGAAATGAAGGCGGTTGCAAAGAAGGAATACAGAACAGAAGAAGAAATCAGAGAACTTGTTGCAAAAGGACAGGTTGCTATCTGTGCAAACAAGAACCACACCTGCATTGATCCAAACGGTGTAGGCTCCATGCTCCGCACTAAAATCAATGTTAATCTCGGTGTTTCCCGTGACTGTAAAGATTACGATATCGAAATGCAAAAGGTTATGGCAGCCGTAGGTATGGGTGCTGAAGCCATTATGGACCTTTCTTCCCATGGTAACACGCAGCCTTTCCGCAGAAAGCTCACAAGTGAGTGTCCCGCAATGATCGGTACTGTTCCAGTTTATGACAGTGTGATTCATTATCAGAGAGACCTTGCAACTCTTACAGCAAAAGATTTCATTGATGTGGTTCGTCTTCACGCAGAAGATGGTGTTGATTTTGTAACCCTTCACTGCGGTATTACCCGTAAGACCATTGAGCAGATCAAAAAGCACAAGAGAAAAATGAATATTGTTTCCCGCGGCGGCTCCCTGGTTTTTGCTTGGATGAGTATGACGGGCGAAGAAAATCCCTTTTACGAATACTTTGACGAGATCCTGGATATCTGCCGTGAGTATGATGTGACCATTTCGCTTGGTGACGCCTGCCGTCCCGGTTGTCTTGCCGACGGAAGTGATGTATGTCAGATTGAAGAGTTGGTTCGTCTTGGCGAGCTGACCAAGCGTGCATGGGAAAAAGATGTTCAGGTTATGGTGGAAGGTCCCGGACATATACCGATGGATCAGATTGAAGCCAATATGAAGATGCAGCAGACCATCTGTATGGGTGCGCCGTTCTATGTGCTCGGTCCTATTGTTACGGATATTGCACCCGGTTATGATCACATCACTTCAGCTATCGGTGGAGCGATTGCTGCAGCAAGCGGTGCTGCTTTCCTTTGCTATGTAACGCCCGCTGAACATCTTGCTCTGCCGAATGTAGAGGATGTAAAGCAAGGTATTATTGCATCGCGCATTGCAGCTCACGCTGCGGATATTGCAAAGAAGGTTCCTCACGCAAGAGACATTGACGATGCAATGGCAGATGCCAGAAGAACTTTTGATTGGGAAAAGCAGTGGGAATGCTCCATTGATCCTGAAACTGCGAAAGCCATCCGTGACAGCCGTGCTCCTGAACACGAGGACAGCTGCTCGATGTGTGGCAAATTCTGTGCAGTCAGAAGTATGAACAAGGCGTTGAGTGGAGAGTACATTGATATTCTGTAAGGTGAGAAAATGAAACGATGTGTGATTGTCGGTGGTGCTGACATAAACAACTATTCATATATCAGAAACTGTCTTCGTGAGGATGATTACATTATCTTCTGTGACAGCGGACTGAAACATATGGATGCCCTTCAGGTAATACCCGGACTTATCGTGGGAGATTTTGACTCCCACGATAATCCACATTTTGATATTGAGACCATTGTACTTCCCTGCGAGAAGGATGATACGGATACCGTTTTTGCAGTCAAGGAAGCTCTGAAACGTGGTTTTGATGATTTTCTGCTGATCGGTGTTGTAGGAGCAAGGCTCGACCACACACTTGGCAATGTGTCGATTTTGCTCTACCTGGATTCGCTTGGTAAGAAAGGAATCATTATTGACGATTATTCTGAAATGGAGATCATTTCAAATAAGCCTGCTTATATTGAGGATTCCTATGCGTTCTTTTCACTTTTGAATGTTACTGGCACTGCCAAGGGCATCACGATAGAGAATGCCAAGTATCCACTTGAAAATGCAGAGATTACCTGTGAATACCAGTATGGAATCAGCAATGAAGTGCTCCCGGGCAGAAGAGCAAAGGTTACTGTTTTGGAAGGAAAATTGTTGCTGATAAAAGATAGAGGGTAAGCAAAGGGGCTGTCGGTTAATACCGACTTTTAGACTCTGAATCTTAAAATACGAATCTCCCGTAGAAATCAGTATTTTTAATACTTGAACTTCTTCGGGAGATTCGTATTCTTTCTTTTCCGTATGTATTTTAGGACACAAAAATCCCTTGACTGCATTTT
>SKEA01000501.1_pt1 | contig 37116 bp, 35 predicted proteins | sample 4826601 | NCBI WGS metagenome assembly SKEA01 (sample SAMN11008821, study PRJNA524170) | human gut metagenome | biome: Human fecal sample; material: Feces; isolation source: fecal sample from pouch patient p13, p53 | host: Homo sapiens | place: Israel: Tel-Aviv | collected 2016-07-06 | reverse complement strand
CTGCGAAATTCAGGCGAATGCTGTTTACGGGGTTTTTTACTGGTTGATACTGTTTTTGTCATGTGAGTCACCTCTGACTGAGAGTTTACTCACTTAGCCGCGTGTCCACTATTGCTGGGTAAGATCAAACCTCATCAGCACTCGTGTCATTCAACAGCTAGAAAGAGACTACCATCTAACCAAAACGAAAAGTCCTGATGATCATAACCCCTCTGCTTCACCTGCAAAGCGTAAAAAATCACGTGATGAAGCAATGCTGGAAGACAGAACCGGAGAGAAATGCGCAAAGACGATCATACAAGAAGCTATAGATACACTGCTCACAAGCCAGATTTCAGAAGACGAGTTTGTGTAGCAGCTTGCAGCTCAGAAGATAAAAGCTGTTCCTAACAGAGCGTCAACAGGGAAGATGAATGGTTTTTCCTTTGAGTACGCCAACATTTCATTCAAGGCATCCCAATTAGGTAAAAAGTATTCATGGAAGAACTTAGAGCCATTTATTGTTATGAGTTCTCTTCCTGATAAAAATGAGTCTTGTGTTTTGAATGACATTAGAGAAAATTTTAATGAAGCCAAAGAAACAGGAAAAAATGATTTATCTTTAGAAGAACATCAAACAGTAATTAAATCTTGCTTCCCCCTGTTAAACCCAACAGATATTTTATTACCCTTACCAGAAAAAGCAGTGTCTGAAAATAATAATGTTTATACAGGAAAAGTTAAGCCCAATAGCAAGAGTTATATCGACATAACAATGAGGTGGTTAGAAACCATTCCTTTTATAGACTTGATAGTCAACACCTTCAAAAAGCCAAACAATTCATTGTTAAAAGCTTACAAAAAAACCTTCAGGATTTTTTCTGCCACGTTCCTTTCTTTGGAACCACCATCTCTTTTATCTGTTGAAAAATACACTCAAAAAAGCGGTTTTGGACTGAAAAATTAATCATGATAGAGCTATAAATAGCTATACCACTGATTTTACGGAAAATAATTGATCGTTTATACCGATCTATAAAGTAGAAATGATAGGTGGCAGCTATCAAATTATAAAATATCGATCGGTACAAATGATTTGATAACTTTGCAGCTTCGTACACAATGTACGTTGAAGGGACTATCGGCTAATAGATTGATTTTACTAGCCTATTTTCATTTTTTTACATCGTACAGGAACAAACGTATGAAATACTTCATGATGAAGCGTGTATTGCTGGCGATTGCACTCCCTGTTTTTGTTGCTTATTTTGGAGGTGCTAAGGTTATGTCAGTTTATTGGGTACCTCTGTTTTTCGTCAGTGCAATGCTTCTGGCTACAGCATATGGCAAATATGTTGTCAGAAAGAATAACTCTGCAACAGTCAATTATCTTAACGAAAATAATGATGGGATCTATCTTCATAAATTCAATGATTGTGAAATTAGGCTGGACACAAATAAACAAGAGGTGTTCCTCAAAAATGATGAGGGAGCCAAAACGTATTCTTTCAAGGAAATTAAAGAGTGGAGCTACAATATCAGTTATGGTGGCGAAATCACTGGTGATAGTTTGAAGGCAATCAGGGAGAATGGTAAAATATTAGGTCAAAACATCGCAGATACAGGACTCTTTATCCGCGTAAAAGATGTTCGTAAACCAGAGTGGCATATCCGGTTCTATCCTCGCAATGATTCTTTTAAATCTCGTAAGGGCATTAATGATCTCAAAGCACAACTTAATCAATGGATGGAGATCTTTGATCAGAATTTGAATGCTGCATGAAATCAAAACACATCCTGTTTAAAACAGAATCTATATCGAAGTAGATTCTGTTTAAGCATTTTTGTTATAGTTAGCTATATAGTTTACATTCCTATCTCGTAATGATTTTGCTAACACCGAACGATCATATTTTCTTTTTTCTGTTATAAATACACTTTCTGAATTAGATTTATTTTTCATAATAAAGTGAATAAGAAGACTGCACATTCTTCTTATTTTATCAGAATCGACTACTCTATTTTCTATGTTGTTTATGAAGCAGTAATAAGAGGTAAGCATAAAAGATAAAACTACATCTCTGTTAGCTAACTCTATATTATCAATGTCATTTTTGTACTTGATATAGAAACCGACACAAAACAGATATGATTTATCTATAATGTCAGATTCTGACAACCCGGACTCTTCGAGCTTTTTAATGAAGCGTTCAAAGAGTATTAGAAAACGTTCCATGCTATTTAGCTTTTCCATAACTTGCATCCTTGCAATTAGTAATATTCCCTCTTATATTTAAATATCACAAACCTCGAAAAAATCAATATGCGTGTATGAATTTTTTTACAAACCACACTGAATACTTTCATATTCTTTTACAATCACTTCTTCTTCGATTGATAGTAGGTATAGGTGCTAAATGATCATCTTTTGATAATCCATTAAGGCGTGCATTATATTGCATGACTGAAAATAGATAACTTAGATTTTCATTTTCTTTCTTTAATCTTTGAACTTCATCCCTAAGATTTTCAATCGTTATGGCCGCGATTTTTATTGATACTGGCATTTTCAAATGATGATGAGAATGTTTTAGTTTTTTCTTTTTAAGCAGATAAGCACCAGATATCTCTGAATGAGCACACAGGGCTTGTCTTGTAGGTTTTCTTCCCAAGATCTTGCATGACGCTTCGCAAATTCCATCCCATGTGATTTTATTTTTCGACCAGTTGTTAATTAGAATTATTATTTCTTGAATCTGTATACTACTGAATTTTTTTTCCATACTTATCCTCTTTTTTCTTTAAATTGTAATGGATTTCTTCTAAGTGGGGTAAGAGAGCAATGAGTAGTTTTGTATCTCTTAAATTCATCGCATCAGCTCCAATATTTCTTTGGAAATATTTAATTTCATTTATAATATTATTCATGTAAGAAAAGCTCTCGCCAAAAGTATTTTTAAGTACAACCTCTTTATTTACTTCTTCATCTTTCATAAAACACACTGAAGCTTTAAATAACTCGTCATCTGTCATATGATTATATACTCTGTTTTGTTTAACATGAGTTCTTCCAGACCACTTCGCAATATCTACATCTGATAGCCCGCCCCTCTGTGCAAGGGTATTAATAAGGTGTCTTATTTGATGTGTTTTCAAATGATAATCTTGCTGTTCGGATATACCATGCCTTTGAAAGATATTACCCCAACGATTCGGTTGTTCCCCATCCCTATTTGAATATAAATCCATTCTGAAAAACGTAGGGTTAGGCATATATATTTCAAATATAGAGGTTTGTTTAATCGCATGAAGTTGGTCCTTATTTAAAAGACATAGCATATCACTATACTTAAATTTTTTACTCCCGTTTACAAATGGAAAACCCTTAGGCTTCTTGCTTTCTAATAAAATTGCCATGTTCTGGACATCGTTCATCGTAACTAATCTTATTTTGTCGTGCATCTTGTATAAACTTATTATTTTATCACCTAAATCATTATCAAATATACTGCGATCAGCTTTTCTGTATTCAACAATGTCTTCTAAAATAGATGCAACTCGACGTGCATTATCAGACAGTTCGCGTAGCCTTTTCAAAGCTTCTTTAACTATTGGTTGCATAACGGAAGGTATCCACTTAATATCCTCACCATATCCTTTAGCTCCAGAATAACGTAACCCGTAACGGGCTACCCCATCTTCACTACGTTGTATAACCTCGCAATCATGTCTTAAATTTATAACCTCAGAGATCCTCCAAGGTGCTGACATCAGTAATGCAAAAATTGATGTAGTGAAAATATCCCTTTGGCTAGTTAATTTTTTTGAAAATAGATTGCAGAGAAAAAAAAGAGCATGTTCACTCGGCATTTTATGTTCGTTTTTACCAATTGTAACGTAATCGTAATACTCTTTGAAATAGCCTCCTGAAAATCTTAAGTTTGGCGAAATTATTTTTTTAGATACTAACAGACGAACTATTTTTAGCATATTGTTACAATGTTTGCTTGCATTATGATTAGTATATCTTTTAAAAGCAAGCGTCTGTGCATACTCTATAATTTTATAAGTCAACAAACAAACATTAGCTTTTTTATTATGGGTGATTAATGCTGACTCAATTAACCTCAGCGATATTATATAATTTACCCCTTTTGCAGAGTTATCTAAACATTCATGCCAAATTACTGCTTTAGCTACATCAATAAATGCTTTGCTGAGATATTTTTTATTTGTTCTTTTCTTTTGATTTAAATTTAATTCATAGAATAATAAAGAACTACTCCACTTGTTGCTATCCCATGAAAATTCTTCTAACGAGTACGATGCAATTTTACACTCATTAATAAACTTATCCCTATTGGATTCTAAAATTTCTATATTCATATTTACTCCTCTGCCCTATGTTTTTTTTCTATCAAAACAGTAGATTGGTGTAATGAATCAGCAATATCACCATCTGGTTTAATTTGCCTAAGAAGCATTTTTATTCGCAAAAAGATATTGTCAAACCAATATCGACTACCAACCGCCTCTAAGCAGCAGAACTCATTAGCATACGGAAGCATTAGAACTGACAACATGCTATCGATTCTTTTAGCATTTTCAGGTGAATTATTAATATATGTTTGAACAGTTTTAGTTGATGAATGATCTAACAAATGAGCTATCATGTAGGCATCACATCCCTTTCTTGCGGCTCTGGAGCCAAGGGTATATCTAAGCCTTCTTGAGTTTAACTTTAATAATTTATTGGTTCTGTGAGAACGAATATCATTAGCGATACATATAAATTTTAATCTTCGGGATATCTTTTCTGAATGCACATGAAGATAATCATCTTCGTATGTTTCATTTTCAAGATACAAGTTATCAATTTTAAATTTTGAATATTCTGGAAATAATGGCAATGAATTTATTTGTCTATCCGTAAAAATTAACGATAATCGCGATTCAAAAACTGATATATTCCCCTGTATTAACATGCAAATTATTTCATACAGCCCTCTTGGGATCTCGACAGATTTAAAATCTTGTCGGAAATTTTGACCTTGTTTGATTCGAGGTATTTTTAGATAAAACTTTCCATGATGTTCTTTTATATCACAACATTTAAGCTGTGATACTTGTGATGGTCTTCTACCCGTACATAATAAAATGTTAAGTAAAGCAAAATCAAAAAGATTTATTTTTCCGTCATTATACCCATTCATAGCCTTACTATGTAGTTCGTTTAATTCTTCATCAGTGAGAGGGCCGCCTTCAGGGTCTAATGTTCTAACGGCTTTACCAACGTTTTTCTTTTTTATTCTCCATGAAAGGAGAAAAACATAAGTTGGATGTTTTATACCAATAAATCCTAATTCATACCATTTAATAAAAAAATATTTAATACTTTCTACATACGTATAGTTTTCATTATACGTTAAAGAATAATAATTTTTTAGTTCAAACTGCGTGATCTCTTCCCATTGGCTTCGTTTGTTTCCCCTAAAAAAGTTATAAGCACTCCAGAACATTCTCTTGGCATAAGATGCGCTATAGTTTTGAGCGAAAGTAGCCATGACATTCCTAAAAATAAATTTAAAATCATCAGGTAAAACAGAGTCAATTATTTCAAAATTAAGAATAATTTGCTTGCCTATAGTCCATTTGTTGCTATGAACATTAAAATTATAGCTTTTATCTTTTGCATACATTACTTCATTTTGGAAACTTGCAATAAAGTGATTATCTGCCATCGTTATTCTCTCCTAAACCATAAAAAAATGCCTCGCTCATCTCTATCATTATTTTATGAGATTCACTCTCTATAAACTTCTTATTATATGTTTGAGCAGTCCCAGAGTTTTGTTCCCATCCCATTAGATATGATCTGTATTTTTCAGCATTGTGCGATTTTATGTTTCTCTGCTTATTAATTGCCATCACAGAAAAGTTATAATTCCATGTATGCCTCAGCGTATGTCCGGTGAACTTTTTTAGTAATAAACTTGATGAACGTATTTTATCTATAATCTTATGATAGGCTGATATTGACAAAGGATTACCTAATGTAGAACCCTTTTTATGGGTAATAAATAAATATGCATTAGAACTCACTCCTGGGGTTTGCTTCCTATAATCAAATATATACTCTTTGATTTTAGAAACTAAATGTGGGGAAAGAGGTAATGTTCTTTCATTAGTTTTCACTAATGGCTGTTTTTTTCTTGGATCTTTTATCTCATCTGGCCTTCTAATAATGGAAAGGATGCTTTTATCAAAATTGATATCTTTAATTTGGATGTTTAATATTTCCCCACATCTTATGCCAAGTTCAAGAAGAATATGTATAAGTAAATAATTTCTCAATTGCACTTCAGGTTTAAAAGGATTTTTCAAACTTCCAATATCGATAATCTTCTTTAGTTCATTCTGCTGTTTCTCATCCAGAGCTTTACTTTCAACATCTGAGTAGTATGATTGTTTTATTCGTGGCTTTCTACTTTCAATTCTTTTGATGAACAAATCAGTTTTAAGAATCTGCTCATCTGACATAAATTGTATAATCTCTGATATATACCATTTCAGATAGTTAACAATGGTCGTAATTCTAAAGTGTCGCGTTCTATCCGCAACTTCTGGCAACCTTCGTATATTTACAACTTTCAGTCTTTTGTGCCTTTTGGATATGTAATTATAAAGCGCATCTAATTCTACATTAGATAGAAATGAAAAATCAGTAATACGATCTCTAATATCTATTTTTGCGTAAAACAAGTATCTTTCAAAAGATAGTAAACTACCAGCCACAAGTTCAATAGTTGATATAGATGCTCCTTTATTTCTACTTTCAAGAGTAATATACAAATTCGGATAATATAATGGAACCCCACTTATTTTATCAATTAGCTGACAATATCTCTCCCCACTACTTAAAGTAAAACATTTTAAACCATATTCCACAGACATAATTCCTCCTTTATTTACAAAGTTTTGTTTTCCAACATATAATAAAACACTTAAATTATTTAATTTACAAATTTTATTGCATCTTATTAATTACATCAGGAATGACAAGCACTCAAGACCCGGAGATTTTATATTCACCTTAAGGTGAATATAAAATCCTTTCTATTTACCTAATAACAATAACTCATTGAAAAAAAATAATAATTCTTGATTTGTAAAGTAAATAGTAAACGTAATGATAATTTACTACATTTTTAATTTACACTTTCCCAAAACATTCCTTTATTATATAAACACAATAAATATTAAGAATTCAAATTTATTTTGAGTTGATGGATAATTATTACTTTTTGACTTTCGCTGAAAAATGATAAAATGCACCTATCTCTATCACTCATTCTAAATGGAATTTTTATGAAAAAAATAACCACGCCAACAAAGAATACAATATTTATTGTGGCAGCTCTTGTTGGAATCTGTTCCTACATTTTCCCCAGAAGCCCTGATACTCAAAAGACAGATGATATCGTTGGGGTGTGGACATCTGATTATTCATATGGCACACATAGTGTTCTTGCTGGTGTGAATGTGAGAACTTCATATTTTTCTAATGGGAAATATAATGTGAATGGTCGAATGTCTTTTAAAATAGATAATGCAAATGGAAAAACAGCCGTTGTTGACTATTATGTTAGTGGTGCAGGAGAGTGGATACTTCACGATAAAGAACTGATAGCCACACTTAGCAGTCTGAAATCAATTCCAGACCGGATTGTCTCTGATGGAAAAGACTTCGATATTCAGGATCTTGAAATATTAGAAAATATCATGGGCAAAAAATTTCCAACTATCGAGGAAAGAATGGCTCCTGGAACAAGCCAGTCTTACATTATCAAAAATGACAGTCATAATCAAAAGCTATTGGAGGTAGTAAATCCGTTTGGGAACAACTTTGACATAATTATCACAAGAGAGAAATAAGGCTGGGATTGATAGTTATATATATTTTTAATTGAATACCGTAATTTACATACCAGCAATCATTCTAAGGGGCTTAGTATGTTTATCTAATTCACTAAAATAACCTCATCTTATTTTAGGAGATAATAAATAAAATAAGATGAGGTTATAAATAATTATCTATGAAGCCATTCTAATAGTAACACCTATAATTGCCATACACATGCTTGCTGCTAATAATGCAGCAATTGAATATGTATATTTACTAAATTTAGCAAACAACCAGATATATCTCATAAGTGAGATTGATGCTATTGATATAGATGAGGCAAACATTAAAAATGCATATATCCCTGAAATAAACCAACCTGTTATTTCATAGACATCTTTTAAAGTGAATAATAAAATTGACAAATAAAAAGCAGATAATGCAAGTCCACTTAAAAAATCATATAAATCAATGTAGGTGATATTTTTATCTTTATCCGGCAAGCCAATAAAAGCTTTAAATTTTTCATTGCTAATTTTTGCTAAAAATCGTCCTGTGAATGGAGAAAGGATAGCAAAAAGCATTATAAGATGTATGAATAACAACATTAATTTTATTCTGCTATCTACAGATTGATTTATCGGCCAATTAGAGAAAATTGCATAATCCATTTTCACAAGTAAGAGCAGACATAAAATTGATGGTAGATAGTCAGAAGAAAATATTGTCCGTATCCATTTTAACATTTATTGCCACCTTCCAATTTAATGTAAATACTGTCAATGTGAAACGAGCGTTCCATCTCAGTCCCAAAAAAAATAACATGAATGTTAGTGAAAAAAAACAAACCTCATGTCAATCTATAAAAATTCCTACAATACCCTTATGTTGTCTAAATTTATCATTTTTCTTATGGGAAAAATATAGTTTCCAACTTACATAAAGAAAAACTAATACTGCTGCGGCATATAGAGCAACTATTGATAAATTTGTGATACTTAAATGTTTCTTCCTCATACAAATTCAATTATTTATCATCCAAAATGTCATTCAAAATATACCTTTCCTGTTCAGCACACGATGCAAGAGCAATGTTCTTTAATACTGATGTAAAAGCCTTGTGCCAGATAGCTCGTTCATCTTTATTTATCCATGCATCAAAAAGAGCTTTTTCCACAGAGATCCAGACGACTTCCGCATTCGTCTCTAACAAAAGCTGCTTAAAATCATCATCAGGAAGAGTCAATGCATGGGATATGATTTTGCTTGCAGAACCGCGACCGTTAGTGATGCACCAAAAAGGTTGAGGCTCACAAAAATCCGAAAGAGAGGTAAAAGCTAACCCCCTAACCTGGGCAGCGTGCATTGTGCTGCTTACCCTGTGGCTATCCCGCCATGAACGGAGATCTTTCAGGAGATAATTTACTCTCTGATTCCGGGCTTTGCTATCTTCTGACTGATATTGAATGTAGTGTGGCCCACCACCGTTTTGCCTGTATCTTGCTAATGACTTTACACTGATACCAAGGTAAAGCGCAGCAAGATCGACGTTAAGTGTTGTATCATCAGGCATATCACTAAACAAAGACCACACTTCAGAAAGCTCTCTTAATGTCTCAATAACGCTCATTAATCATCCCCCGCTATCCAGTAAGAAGGGCTGTTAAACTTCAAATATATTTGTCTAAAATTCTTAATTCTATATTGCTCAACTTATTTATTATTTCGCCCCTTCTTTTTTTGTATGTTGATTGAACATCCTGATAACTTTCACAATTAAAGAATATAGTTGATATTTTTATTATTATCTCTCTTGGTATACCTGCATCACGCAGGATAATTTCATGATTATTATTAGTACCATACTCCAGAAGAGAAACAATGTAATCCAGACTTATATTCTTTGTCCCTTTCTCTCCTGCTACAAAATTGAATAGGCTCTCAAAAGCTTTTATATACCGGGGCCAAATGAATTCAAAGTACTTTGTTATTAGATCAAAGGTTAGCCTTATACGAGCATTTTCTTTTTCCCTTAAATATTTTAGAGTTCCAGAGTTTAGAAGAACGGGAAAAGAGGGTTGCTTATAAATATAATACTTAGTCAAATCCAATAATATTTTTTTCCCTATATCACCATCAAAATTCCTGCCACGATTGCTTTTAGTAAATAAGCAATCATAGATAATTGACAGAATACTTTCCAGCTTTTCAATGACAGGATATTGAGTGGAATAGTGATAATTAGCAAAATTAACATCATTTCTCAAATGCTCTATCAATGTTATCTGACCGCTGATATCGACGAACTTATTATCCTTTAAAAGATTGAGTGGGATATTTAACCCACTTAGATACTCAACAAAACTTTTATATTTATTTCGAGAATCTTCACTTATATCACTCTCGCTTAACTGAACCAATGTTTCTATATCTGGATTGCTACTATCCACAAACTCTATTTCTACATTAGTATCCTCATTAATATCCCTATCAACATGGTCGAAATAAAAAACTCTACCAAGAAAGTGTTGCATAAATCGGCCAGCCCGACCTTCTATATTTCTTCTATCGAGACTTTTTATTTGATTTCCATCTCCAATTTTTAGATCATAAAGAACGACATTTTTGGCAGTGGAGTTTACACCTTCAGTTAGCGATGTAGTGCAAAACAAATACTTAACGCCTTCTTCGTTATTTTTATTAAACTCATCTATAAGTAGATCTTGTATATGCCTCGGCATTGCACCATGATGAAAGGCAACACCTTTCTTTAAGCACTGAACCAATGACCAACTCTTAGAGATATTATTCTCCAGATAGTCGACGAGGCTTCTGTTGTATTCTTTATCATCTAAATCTTTTATGAATTTTTCAGCTAAACTTTCCACATATTGTTTTTGATATCTATATATCAAATATTTACCATCAATTTTATCATTTCCTGTTATTTTTTTAAGATTTTTATATTTATCACCAACGACACGAATATCAACCCCCTCGATAAGGTGTGAACCTCTCCGAGAAACAACATCAAGTTCATAATAATCTTTTTGGACTATTTCAATATCATACCTCAGCATCTTGATCTTAAACTTACTTCTGAACTTTTCACTGAATGCGCTAATGTATGGACCAATCAAGTATAAGTCTGCACCGCTTTTTGTTAGTCTATATAATATATCAGCAAATACTTTATATCTATCATCATTTAGTTTATAGTCAGCCTTATAAATTTCATCCATTACAAAAAAGTCGACTCTCAAATTAATATTATCTTGCATTAAAACACTCATTCTTTCTGGCGTAAGAATAAGGATATATTCTTTTTTTTCCTCTATTTTTATTTTAGATGACTTTGACACTATATATCTATCAGAGAATTCATGCTTGAAATCATTATATGCTTCAGAAAGTAATGATACTGTCGGCATAATGATAACAACCATTTTGTATTCATTGTGAGAAATGATCTCTCTAATTATTCTAGTTTTCCCAAATGAAGTTGGAGCACTTACAATCAATCGCCTACTCTTCTGAAACTCATTAAAAATCTCTTTTTGCGGTTTAGTTAGCGTTGTTTCAGACACCGAACTTGTATAGAAAGATTTTAAAAATATGTCTTGTGGAGAAATGTTTGGGTTATAACCGATATCACTATTCCCTAACATATCATCATATAAAAATATTCTCGATTTAATGATGCAATCGTGTAAAAGTTGTTGAACCATAGCCTCTTCTAATTGAAGGTTTGCAATATGGCATATAGCTTTAATACACGAATTATAATTCTCAGTATGATCAAGGCGACGGTAAATATCGATTAGAAAATCTTCAACTAGATTGATTTTCTTGCCTTTTGAGTTTTTTATTTTATCTAATTCCATTTCAAAATTTTCAATACTCATAGCATCCTCGTTATTAAAACTTCATCGCCTGTTCAACTAACTCAATCTTTTCTTTCAACTTTGCAATATCTTCAAAAGGAAAAAGGAAAAACACTAATTTGATGTTGGAGTCTTTTGGCCATCTTTTTTTATATATATCTTGAAAATGTTTAGTCAGTTCAGTTCCCAGCTCTGAGAGGAAAGGGTCTTGATTAATTATAACCTTACCTTTACCACAGCACTGAAGTATATATTTACTATCGTAAGTCAATAATACAGGGACGGCAATTTCGACTGAATCTAAACTTTTTCCACCATCAACATAGCTTTTCAATTGCAGGTAAAGATTTTTATCAAGTGTCTTATTTATCTCTATTTCACCACCTAATAATTTCAGTTCACTTGCTATTCTGCTTTTGTCGTTAAGATGCTCAGACAATGAACTTAGTGCTGATGAAATAGCTCCGCTGATGGATTGGTGAAATTTTGCCTCGCCTAGCCAAAGAGTAATTTTACCATTATCCACAGAGAAGTGAGCACAATCAAATCCCTTTATCTGCTCTCTCGTTGTAGAACGTAATCTTGCTTTAGTTACGAATTTCGGAACATCATAGAAAATACTCAGAATTAAAAATAGCATTAACTCTCCATAATCTCCCTTTGCCTGTCGTCTGGCATCAGAGATTCGAGTAAAGCTGCGTTTATTGATCTCAGAGGGATCTAGCTCTTTCATTTCATCTGCTGTTAAGGAGAAGTAAGGGACAACATCTCGGATCAATCCAACCAAGTCATCTTGACGATACTTGCCATCAAAAAAATCCAGTGTAAATGTGTTATCATCAACACCAGATGAAGGTAGTCTAACTTCGTACTTAAAGATTTGGTTGTTGATTCTTATTTTTATTGAGTCATCCATATAATTCTAATCCTCATAAATTAACAGCAAAATAATTATCATGCTTAAATAATGAATGTTTTTAATCACAGAAAGGAACTATAATTTCTATCCCTGCTACTTTTTATGACGTAGGTATCAAAATTTCGTTGTTAGTCCCCATAGGCTCAAGCACTGCTTATGCTTTGTTCTATTGAACCTCTGGCAACGGCGGATACTGTGCTGAAGCTAACAATGTATTGTATAACTTAGGTGCTGTCATCAGCATGTGCAACTCAATCCGTTGAAGAGCTTCAAATACTCGTTCTTCGTCAGGTACCGCATATCTTTCTGTCGGGTCTGTAGTGTTGCGATGGTTTAGCAACCTTTTCACAACAGCATATGACGTAAGCTCTTCGGCTACACGCCCAAATGTTCGCCTCAAATCATGCATACCAAGCTTTGTAATGCCAGCTTCCTGACAGAGGTATTCCCTTAAGCTTTTACTATCTGAGTAATGACCAACCTTGCTTCTTGTAGAACGTGCAGGAAAAACCCACTTTTGCCTTTCTGGACGAGTTTCTGCATCAAATACAATATCGTGCCTGTCTTCAAGGATGCGTTTAACAGCATCACATATAGGCAATTCATGATCGTTCCTGTTTTTAGTGTCATAAAAGCGAATGATTCGATTATTTAGGTCTACATAGCTGGTCGTTTTTGCTTCTTCATTGGTGATAGCTTCCCTCCAACACAAAGATGCTGTTTCTTCTTTTCTGGCACCTAACAGGACAGTCAGTAGAAGATAATCACAACCAAGGCGGTTAAAGCTTCTCTTATTGTGTAATGCAGTCAAAAACCTACCTAAGGTGTCTTTCGGAGAAAGCGGATTTCTAACACCTTTAGCACGATAGCTATCCTCAAGCTCAGAACGAGTCCTGAACTTCTTCTGAACTTTCAAGATAGAGAATGGATTGTAGGACAAAGAGGGTTGTCGTTGCTGGGTCTGAGCATTCCCTGCTTCAATCTCGATTGCGTGTTTTACAGCAACGTTAGCCCAGCGGAATGTTTGCTCTGCGGCCGTCCTTGCTCTACTTGCGATTTCATCAAACTTGCGAAGAATTTCATTGCCTGTTAAATCCTTCACTCGAAGCCCTGACCATTCAGAAAGCCTGTTTTCTGCTTTGCTCAGCACATTAAGTGTGTTGGGTTTCGCTGGTTTAGATCTACCCATCAAATGATTTCTGTATTGAGCAAAGACTTCGCTGATAGTGAGTTCAGAAGCCTCTGTTTCTCGCTTGATTCTATTGGGATTCCTCTTTGTTGCGATCATGGTCTGAACCAACTGTCGGGCTACTTCACGAGCTTGATCGATATTCGGAAAATCAGAAACATTGCCAACTTTTACTTTGAGCACAGAACTAGGTTTCTTACCTTCACTCACACTACGATCACCGGAAGACACTCTTCTCTGGATTACATACGTTTTTTTCGTCAAACTGACCTTCACACCAAAGCCAACTGGTGAGTCGCGGTGGTCATCAAAAACTATGTAAGGTTTATGCTCTGGGTTTGCTTCGAAAACGACTTTTCCCGCATGGTTAAGGGTGGGCTTCACACCAATGCTTAACTTATTGATAATAAAAGCCTGACTGAGAGTTGTTTTCAAAGTATCACCACTATTTGTAGCCCAAGAATGATTAGAAGGTAACCTATCACATTCTAGGCTACAAGTGAGCTACAAATTTATGGGTTTATGTGGGTTTAAAGGGGATTTACCTGGGGCCACATGAGCACCTGTAAGAATAAAAAAATGAGTAAAATCAATATGAATGAAGACATTGACAAGGACTTCTCCAGCCACACGCCGATGATGCAGCAGTATCTCAGGCTGAAAGCCCAGCATCCCGAGATCCTGCTGTTTTACCGGATGGGTGATTTTTATGAACTGTTTTATGACGACGCAAAACGCGCGTCGCAACTGCTGGATATTTCACTGACCAAACGCGGTGCTTCGGCGGGAGAGCCGATCCCGATGGCGGGGATTCCCTACCATGCGGTGGAAAACTATCTCGCCAAACTGGTGAATCAGGGAGAGTCCGTTGCCATCTGCGAACAAATTGGCGATCCGGCGACCAGCAAAGGTCCGGTTGAGCGCAAAGTTGTGCGTATCGTTACGCCAGGCACCATCAGCGATGAAGCCCTGTTACAGGAGCGTCAGGACAACCTGCTGGCGGCTATCTGGCAGGACAGCAAAGGTTTCGGCTACGCGACGCTGGATATCAGCTCCGGGCGTTTTCGCCTGAGCGAACCGGCCGACCGCGAAACGATGGCGGCAGAGCTGCAACGCACTAATCCGGCGGAACTGCTGTATGCAGAAGATTTCGCCGAGATGTCGCTGATTGAAGGCCGTCGCGGCCTGCGCCGTCGCCCGCTGTGGGAGTTTGAAATCGACACCGCGCGCCAGCAGTTGAATCTGCAATTTGGCACCCGCGATCTGGTCGGTTTTGGCGTCGAGAACGCGCCGCGCGGACTTTGTGCTGCCGGTTGTCTGTTGCAGTATGCGAAAGATACCCAACGTACGACCCTGCCGCATATTCGTTCTATCACCATGGAACGTGAGCAGGACAGCATCATTATGGATGCCGCGACACGTCGTAACCTGGAAATTACTCAGAACCTGGCGGGCGGTGCGGAAAACACGCTGGCTTCAGTGCTCGACTGCACTGTAACGCCAATGGGTAGTCGTATGCTGAAACGCTGGCTGCATATGCCAGTGCGCGATACCCGCGTGTTGCTTGAGCGCCAGCAAACTATTGGCGCATTGCAGGATTTCACCGCCGAGCTACAGCCGGTGCTGCGTCAGGTCGGCGACCTGGAACGTATTCTGGCACGTCTGGCTTTACGAACTGCTCGCCCACGCGATCTGGCCCGTATGCGTCACGCTTTCCAGCAACTGCCGGAGCTGCGTGCGCAGTTAGAAAATGTCGATAGCGCTCCGGTACAGGCGCTGCGTGAGAAGATGGGTGAGTTTGCCGAACTGCGCGATCTGCTGGAGCGGGCCATTATCGACACACCGCCGGTACTGGTGCGCGACGGTGGTGTTATCGCATCGGGCTATAACGAAGAGCTGGATGAGTGGCGCGCGCTGGCTGACGGCGCGACCGATTATCTGGAGCGTCTGGAAGTCCGCGAGCGTGAACGTACCGGCCTGGACACGCTGAAAGTCGGATTTAACGCGGTGCATGGTTATTACATTCAGATCAGCCGTGGACAAAGCCATCTGGCACCGATTAACTACATGCGCCGCCAGACGCTGAAAAACGCCGAACGCTACATTATTCCAGAGCTAAAAGAGTACGAAGACAAAGTTCTCACTTCAAAAGGCAAAGCACTGGCACTGGAAAAACAGCTTTATGAAGAGTTGTTCGACCTGCTGTTGCCGCATCTGGAAGCGTTGCAACAGAGCGCGAGCGCGCTGGCGGAACTCGACGTGCTGGTGAACCTGGCAGAACGGGCCTATACGCTGAACTACACCTGCCCGACCTTTATTGATAAACCGGGTATTCGCATCACCGAAGGCCGCCATCCGGTGGTTGAACAGGTGCTGAATGAGCCGTTTATCGCCAACCCGCTGAACCTGTCGCCGCAGCGTCGCATGTTGATCATTACCGGTCCGAATATGGGCGGTAAAAGTACCTATATGCGCCAGACCGCACTGATTGCGCTGATGGCCTACATCGGCAGCTATGTACCGGCACAAAAAGTCGAGATTGGACCTATCGATCGCATCTTTACCCGCGTAGGGGCAGCGGATGATCTGGCATCCGGGCGTTCAACCTTTATGGTGGAAATGACCGAAACCGCCAATATTTTACATAACGCCACCGAGTACAGTCTGGTGCTGATGGATGAGATTGGGCGCGGGACGTCCACTTACGATGGTCTGTCGCTGGCGTGGGCGTGCGCGGAAAATCTGGCGAATAAGATTAAAGCGTTGACACTGTTTGCCACCCACTATTTCGAGCTGACCCAGTTACCGGAGAAAATGGAAGGCGTCGCCAACGTGCATCTCGATGCGCTGGAGCACGGCGACACCATTGCCTTTATGCACAGCGTGCAGGATGGCGCGGCGAGCAAAAGCTACGGCCTGGCGGTTGCAGCTCTGGCCGGCGTGCCAAAAGAGGTTATTAAGCGCGCACGGCAAAAACTGCGTGAGTTGGAAAGCATTTCGCCGAACGCCGCCGCTACGCAAGTGGATGGTACGCAAATGTCTTTGCTGTCAGTGCCAGAAGAAACGTCGCCTGCGGTCGAAGCACTGGAAAATCTCGACCCGGATTCACTGACTCCGCGTCAGGCGCTGGAGTGGATTTATCGCTTGAAGAGTCTGGTGTAATAACAATTCCCGATAGTCTTTTGCTATCGGGAATATTAACGACAACAGACGAATCAAATAAAAACACCCTGTATAATAGGAAATCTTATTTTACAGGGTAAAACCATGCCATCTACACGCTATCAAAAAATTAATGCCCATCACTATCGTTATATATGGGCCGTTGGTGATATTCATGGTGACTATCAATTATTACAATCCCGCTTACATCAACTCTCTTTTTTCCCTGAAACCGACTTACTTATTTCTGTCGGCGATAATATTGATCGTGGGCCGGAGAGTCTTAACGTACTACGCCTGTTAAACCAGCCCTGGTTTACATCGGTTAAAGGCAACCATGAAGCGATGGCGCTTGATGCATTCGAAACTGGCGATGGAAATATGTGGCTTGCCAGCGGCGGCGACTGGTTCTTTGAATTAAATGAGACGGAACAACAAGAAGCAATAAATCTGTTGCTGAAATTTCATCGCCTTCCACATATTATTGAAATCACTAACGACATAATAAAATATGTCATCGCACATGCAGATTATCCGGGGAATGAATATCTCTTTGGCAAAGAAATAGCGGAGAGAGAACTACTCTGGCCTGTTGATCGTGTGCAGAAATCGCTTAATGGCGAGTTACAACAAATAAACGGCGCTGATTATTTTATATTTGGACATATGATGTTTGATAACATTCAGACGTTCGCAAACCAGATTTATATTGATACCGGATCGCCGAAAAGCGGGCGGCTGTCATTTTATAAAATAAAGTAGTCTCATGCTTCTTCTGTGAAGCATGAGTAACCCGGTGTTATTGCAGGCCATTATTCATTTTTCGCTACCAGCAAAGAGAGATCCTGCTTCGCCAGCGCGCGACTGGCACTCTCCGGCAAACCGTCGTCTGTAATAATCTGATCAAACTCGCTTAATGGTAACGCCAGCCATGTCGCCACCTGACCATATTTCGTCGCATCACAGACCAAAACTCGCTGGCGGCTGGCACTGGCAATCGCCCGTTTCACCGTGACTTTATCTTCCGCTGGCGTAGAAATCCCCCGCACACTCCATGACGATGCAGAAATAAAAGCCTGATCAATCATCAGGCTGCGCAGCATGGTCGCAGCGGCTTCCCCGACACAGGAACGGTTTTCCCGACACACTGCACCGCCAGTGTGAATAATTGTGCAATTACTGTTGTCGAGCAAGTAGTCCGCAATAACGAAATCGTTTGTGACCACAGTCAGTGACTCCATGTGAATCAGATGCTGTGCTATCGCTAGCGTGGTCGTTCCCGCATCCAGATAGATACAACTTCCCGGCTGAACAAGACTTGCCGCCAGCTTGCCAATAGCCGCTTTTTGCGTCATTGCCAGCGCAGTTTTTACCTGATGAGAAGGTTCATGCGCCACGCGTCCCGGAGACTGGACGCCTCCGGACACCAGCACAACGGCTCCCTGCTGCTCCAGTTTTTGTAAATCCCGACGAATGGTCATATGTGACACATTCATTCTGTCCGTTAGTTCAGCAATACTGACAATGCCTTTTTCAGCTACCATCTCAAGGATGATTTGGCGACGCTCTACGGGTATCAACTTTTGCTCCTTCCTTTGTCCTGCTGACATTCTACGCTATTTGCCTGCGAAACGTGCGCGGCGCAACTAACGCTTAGTTCACATAAAATAACACACAATGTTAATTTTTGTGAATCAGCTCACCATATCGTTATCTTCCAGCGCCTATATTCACAATATCAAACAAAATATCACTTAAATTAACAAGGAGAGCAGATGAAAACGGGATCTGAGTTTCATGTCGGTATCGTTGGCTTAGGGTCAATGGGAATGGGAGCAGCACTGTCATGTGTCCGCGCAGGTCTTTCTACCTGGGGCGCAGACCTGAACAGCAATGCCTGCGCTACGTTGAAAGAGGCAGGTGCTTGCGGGGTTTCTGATAACGCCGCGACGTTTGCCGAAAAACTGGACGCTCTGCTGGTGCTGGTGGTCAATGCGGCCCAGGTTAAACAGGTGCTGTTTGGTGAAACAGGCGTTGCACAACATCTGAAACCCGGTACGGCAGTAATGGTTTCTTCCACTATCGCTAGTGCTGATGCGCAAGAAATTGCTACCGCTCTGGCTGGATTCGATCTGGAAATGCTGGATGCGCCAGTTTCTGGTGGTGCAGTAAAAGCCGCTAACGGTGAAATGACTGTCATGGCCTCCGGTAGCGATATTGCCTTTGAACGACTGGCACCCGTGCTGGAAGCCGTTGCCGGAAAAGTTTATCGCATAGGTGCAGAACCGGGACTAGGTTCGACCGTAAAAATTATTCACCAGTTGTTAGCGGGCGTACATATTGCTGCCGGAGCCGAAGCGATGGCACTTGCAGCCCGTGCGGGGATCCCGCTGGATGTGATGTATGACGTCGTGACCAATGCCGCCGGAAATTCCTGGATGTTCGAAAACCGGATGCGTCATGTGGTGGATGGCGATTACACCCCGCATTCAGCCGTCGATATTTTTGTTAAGGATCTTGGTCTGGTTGCCGATACAGCCAAAGCCCTGCACTTCCCGCTGCCATTGGCCTCAACAGCATTGAATATGTTCACCAGCGCCAGTAACGCGGGTTACGGGAAAGAAGACGATAGCGCAGTTATCAAGATTTTCTCTGGCATCACTCTACCGGGAGCGAAATCATGATCAAGATTGGCGTTATCGCCGATGATTTTACCGGCGCGACGGATATCGCCAGTTTTCTGGTGGAAAACGGTCTACCAACGGTACAAATTAACGGTGTTCCAACAGGTAAAATGCCGGAAGCAATCGACGCACTGGTGATCAGCCTGAAAACGCGTTCCTGTCCGGTGGTTGAAGCCACACAGCAATCGCTGGCGGCACTGAGCTGGTTGCAACAGCAAGGTTGCAAACAGATCTATTTCAAATACTGCTCTACTTTCGACAGTTCGGCGAAAGGTAATATCGGCCCGGTTACCGATGCATTAATGGATGCTCTCGACACGCCGTTTACGGTCTTCTCTCCGGCCCTGCCGGTCAACGGACGTACGGTTTATCAGGGGTATTTGTTCGTAATGAATCAACTGCTGGCCGAATCCGGGATGCGCCATCACCCGGTAAATCCCATGACCGACAGCTATCTTCCCCGTCTGGTTGAAGCGCAATCCACAGGGCGCTGCGGCGTCGTTTCGGCACATGTTTTCGAACAAGGTGTGGATGCCGTTCGTCAAGAGCTGGCTCGCTTACAGCAAGAGGGCTACCGCTACGCGGTGCTTGATGCGCTGACCGAACACCATCTGGAAATTCAGGGAGAAGCCTTGCGCGATACCCCACTGGTAACGGGCGGTTCTGGTCTGGCGATTGGCCTTGCCCGGCAGTGGGCGCAAGAAAACGGTAACCAGGCTCGCAAAGCAGGGCATCCGCTCGCTGGGCGCGGCGTAGTGCTCTCCGGTTCATGCTCTCAAATGACCAACCGCCAGGTAGCACATTACCGTCAAATTGCACCAGCCCGTGAAGTTGATGTGGCACGCTGCCTCTCAATTGAAACTCTGGCCGCTTATGCACACGAACTGGCAGAGTGGGTTCTGGGCCAGGAAAGTGTACTTGCTCCACTGGTTTTTGCCACCGCCAGCACTGACGCATTGGCAGCAATTCAACAGCAATACGGTGCACAAAAAGCCAGTCAGGCAGTAGAAACACTGTTTTCTCAACTAGCGGCGCGGTTAGCAGCGGAAGGCGTGACACGCTTTATTGTCGCAGGCGGTGAGACCTCCGGCGTAGTCACACAGAGCCTGGGAATAAAAGGGTTTCATATTGGCCCAACCATTTCTCCCGGCGTGCCGTGGGTAAACGCACTGGATAAACCTGTCTCACTCGCCCTTAAATCTGGCAACTTCGGTGATGAAGCCTTTTTTTCACGAGCCCAAAGAGAGTTTTTATCATGAGCGATTTCGCAAAAGTAGAGCAGTCTTTGCGAGAGGAGATGACGCGGATTGCCAGTTCATTCTTTCAGCGCGGCTATGCAACCGGTTCGGCTGGCAATCTGTCGCTGCTTTTACCTGACGGGAATTTACTGGCGACACCGACAGGTTCATGCCTGGGCAATCTCGATCCGCAGCGGCTTTCCAAAGTCGCCGCGGATGGCGAATGGTTAAGTGGTGACAAACCCTCGAAAGAGGTGCTCTTTCATCTGGCGCTGTATCGCAACAATCCGCGCTGTAAAGCGGTGGTGCATTTGCACAGCACATGGTCGACGGCGCTTTCCTGCCTGCAAGGGCTGGACAGCAGCAACGTTATTCGTCCGTTCACACCATACGTGGTGATGCGGATGGGAAATGTCCCGCTGGTGCCTTATTACCGACCGGGCGATAAACGCATCGCACAGGATCTGGCGGAACTGGCAGCAGACAATCAGGCTTTTTTACTGGCAAATCATGGCCCAGTGGTTTGCGGTGAAAGCCTGCAAGAAGCCGCCAACAATATGGAAGAGCTGGAGGAAACGGCAAAGCTGATTTTTATTCTCGGTGACCGCCCGATCCGTTATCTGACCGCAGGTGAAATTGCGGAATTAAGGAGTTAATGCAATGCCTCGTTTTGCAGCTAATTTATCCATGATGTTCACCGAAGTGCCTTTTATTGAACGCTTCGCCGCAGCGCGAAAAGCCGGGTTCGATGCTGTGGAATTTCTGTTTCCCTATGACTACTCCACCCTGCAAATCCAAAAGCAACTGGAGCAAAACCATCTGACACTGGCGCTGTTCAATACCGCTCCCGGAGATATTAATGCGGGGGAATGGGGATTATCCGCCCTTCCCGGACGTGAGCACGAAGCACACGCAGACATCGACCTGGCACTGGAATATGCATTGGCGCTCAATTGTGAACAAGTCCATGTGATGGCAGGCGTCGTGCCCGCTGGCGAAGATGCTGAACGGTACAGGGCAGTATTTATCGATAATCTCCGCTACGCTGCCGACCGCTTTGCGCCACACGGCAAGCGAATATTAGTTGAAGCACTCAGCCCCGGCGTTAAGCCTCATTATCTCTTCTCCAGCCAGTATCAGGCACTGGCTATTGTTGAAGAAGTTGCACGAGATAACGTGTTTATTCAACTAGATACTTTTCATGCGCAAAAAGTAGATGGCAACCTGACGCATTTAATCCGCGACTACGCCGGGAAATATGCGCACGTACAAATTGCCGGACTACCTGATCGACATGAACCGGACGATGGAGAAATCAACTATCCGTGGCTGTTCCGCCTGTTCGATGAGGTGGGATATCAGGGCTGGATCGGTTGTGAATATAAACCTCGTGGCCTCACCGAAGAAGGGCTTGGCTGGTTTGACGCCTGGCGCTAATTCGTTAAATCCCTAATTACAAAGTACCCATACATCCCCCCATCTACGGATGGGGTAGGTTAACTATAACTTTCAGACAGGGTTTCCCATGTCCACAATTACATTGTTATGCATTGCGTTAACTGGCGTAATCATGCTGTTGCTGCTGGTCATCAAGGCAAAGGTACAACCATTCGTTGCTCTGCTCCTCGTCAGCCTGTTAGTCGCACTTGCGGCGGGTATACCGGCGGGCGAAGTGGGTAAAGTGATGATCGCCGGGATGGGCGGTGTGCTTGGTTCCGTCACTATTATTATTGGTCTGGGCGCTATGCTGGGGCGTATGATCGAACACTCTGGTGGTGCAGAGTCACTGGCTAATTATTTCAGTCGCAAGTTAGGTGACAAACGAACTATCGCTGCGCTGACTCTGGCAGCGTTCTTCCTCGGTATTCCCGTCTTCTTTGATGTCGGCTTTATTATTCTTGCGCCAATCATTTACGGTTTTGCCAAGGTTGCCAAAATATCGCCACTCAAATTTGGCCTGCCTGTCGCTGGAATCATGCTAACTGTTCATGTGGCGGTACCGCCGCATCCAGGCCCTGTCGCCGCAGCGGGGTTACTCCACGCAGACATCGGCTGGCTAACCATCATCGGTATTGCGATTTCTATTCCCGTAGGGATTGTTGGCTACTTTGCAGCGAAAATAATCAATAAGCGCCAATATGCGATGTCGGTGGAAGTACTGGAACAGATGCAACTGGCTCCGGCCAGTGAGGAAGGCGCGACAAAATTAAGCGATAAAATAAATCCACCGGGCGTCGCGCTGGTCACCTCGCTAATTGTTATTCCTATCGCGATTATCATGGCGGGTACGGTTTCCGCAACACTGATGCCGCCTTCGCATCCCCTGCTTGGTACGCTACAGCTGATCGGCTCACCAATGGTAGCTCTAATGATTGCGCTGGTGCTGGCATTCTGGTTATTGGCTTTACGTCGCGGCTGGAGCTTACAACACACCAGCGACATTATGGGCTCAGCCCTTCCCACCGCGGCGGTAGTGATTTTGGTTACTGGTGCTGGAGGGGTATTTGGCAAAGTGCTGGTGGAATCGGGCGTCGGCAAAGCCCTTGCCAACATGCTACAAATGATTGACCTGCCTCTGTTACCAGCCGCATTTATTATTTCACTGGCGCTGCGTGCATCGCAGGGGTCAGCAACCGTAGCAATCCTGACAACCGGCGGGTTACTCTCAGAAGCGGTGATGGGATTGAATCCGATTCAGTGCGTATTGGTGACGCTGGCAGCCTGCTTTGGTGGGCTTGGCGCGTCACATATTAATGACTCAGGGTTCTGGATTGTGACCAAATATCTGGGGTTATCGGTAGCAGACGGTCTGAAAACCTGGACAGTGTTAACGACCATTCTCGGTTTTACCGGATTCTTAATTACCTGGTGCGTATGGGCGGTAATTTGACCTTAATAAAAAGGTCCGATGGGCATCGGACCTTTTATTTAGCGCTTACCTTCCGCCAGCAGCGGCGGGATGCTCGGCACCATCGGCGCGTCATCAATATCTTTCTGTGTCATGCGGAACGCTTCGGGATAATGTTCGCGGCTGGTGCGGCGTAGCGGTTCGGTATCGCGCCAGGTATAGAGGCAATGCTGGCACTGGTAGACCGTCCAGACATCTTTTACCGGCGATTTCGCCATCACTTCAATCTGTTCATCAGCACAACGTGGACAAATCATCTTGTTCTCCTTATTTACGTGCGGCCAGCATAGCGGTCAGTTTTTCAGCCCAGGCTTTGGTTTCCGGTAAATCCACCACCGGCTGGCTGTAGTGACCACGGTTGTCCGGGGCGACAGGCGTGGTGGCGTCGATAATCAGCTTGTCGGTGATACCGGCCGGGCTTGAGCCGGGGTCGAGTTCCAGCACGGACATATTCGGCAACTGCACCAAATCCCCTGCCGGGTTCACTTTCGAAGAGAGCGCCCACATCACCTGCGGCAGGTTGAACGGATCAACGTCTTCATCGACCATAATCACCATCTTCACGTAGCCCAGACCGTGTGGCGTGGTCATCGCACGCAGGCCCACCGCGCGGGCAAAGCCACCGTAGCGTTTTTTGGTGGAGATAATCGCCAGCAGGCCGTGGGTGTACATGGCATTTACCGCCTGCACTTCCGGGAACTCGGCTTTCAGTTGCTGATACAGCGGCACGCAGGTGGCTGGCCCCATCAGGTAGTCGATTTCCGTCCACGGCATCCCGAGATAGAGCGATTCAAAAATGGGTTTGCTGCGATAAGAGACTTTATCGATACGCACCACGGTCATGTTACGCCCGCCGGAGTAGTGCCCGGTAAACTCACCAAACGGCCCTTCGATTTCGCGTTTACGGCTTTCGATGACCCCTTCGAGGATCACTTCTGAACCCCACGGCACATCAAAACCAGTCAGCGGGGCGGTGGCGATCGGGTACGGGCTTTCACGCAGCGCGCCTGCCATTTCGTACTCGGACTGATCATATTTCAGCGGCGTGGCCCCCATCAGGGTGATGATCGGATCGTTACCGAGTGTGATGGCAATCGGCAGATCTTCACCGCGTTCTTCCGCTTTATGCAGATGCAGGGCGATATCGTGCATCGGCACCGGTTGCAGACCGAGCTTACGCTTACCCTTCACTTCCATACGGTAGATGCCGACGTTCTGCTTGCCGAAGTTATCCGGATCAAGCGGATCGCGGGAAACCACGCACGCTTTGTCGAGATAGAAACCGCCATCACCGTCGTTTAAACGAAACAGAGGCAGAATATCGAACAGGTTGATCTCGTCGCCATCGACGGTGTTCTGCGCCCAGGCTGGATTGGCGCGGCGCTCCGGGGCAATGGGGAAGTTATCCCAGCGGCGGATAAACTCATCAATCTGTTTTTTAACCGGGGTGTTTGGCGGCAGGCCGAGGGAAATCGCGTGGTTCTGCCAGGAACCGATGGTGTTCATTGCCACGCGGGCATCGATAAAGCCGCGAATATTGTCAAACCACAGCGCCGGTGCAACATCGCCGATACGTCCGGTGGCGTTGGCAGCGGCTGCCAGATCCGGTTCCGCGTTCACCTCTTCGCTGATTTTCAGTAACTGGCCGTGGTCATCAAGCGCCTGTAAAAAGCTGCGTAAATCATCAAATGCCATTATTCATTCTCCTGAGAAAAATTCCGGGCCTGCGGCAATCCTTGCCAGCGCCTGGCGTGAGGATGTTCGAGGCCAAATTGATCCAGCACGCGGGCTACCACGTGGTGGACAATGTCATCTACCGTTTCGGGATGGTTATAAAAGGCAGGCATCGGCGGCACCATCGCCACGCCCATGCGTGAAAGTGCGAGCATATTTTCGAGATGGATGGTGCTAAGCGGCATTTCACGCGGCACCAGCACTAGTTTGCGGCCTTCTTTGAGCACGACGTCCGCCGCGCGCCCTACCAGGCCATCGGCGTAACCGGCACGGATACCGGCGAGCGTTTTCATACTGCACGGAATAACGATCATGCCGTCGGTACGAAAGGAACCTGAGGAGATGGTTGCGGCCTGATCCGCCGGGTTATGGCAGAAGTCTGCGAGGGCAGCAACATCGCGGGCGTTGTAAGGCGTTTCCAGTTCAATGGTGGTTTTCGCCCACTTCGACATCACCAGATGAGTCTCGACATTCGGCATCTCCCGCAGCGCTTGCAGTAATGCCACACCAAGAGGCGCTCCGGTGGCCCCTGTCATCCCGACGATCAGTCTCATTGTTTATTCTCTTAATTGTTCGTATACGAACGTTATTATTAAAATACGCCTCTGTTTTCATCGCGGCAAGCACTGAAAAGTAACAACATCTTCTTCGTCACTGAAAAACCGCTATGATAGCGGCAGATAGTTTGCCCGGAGTTTACATGGCGTTACGAAATAAAGCGTTCCATCAGTTACGACAGCTTTTTCAGCAGCACACGGCTCGCTGGCAGCACGAGTTACCTGACCTCACCAAACCACAGTACGCGGTGATGCGCGCCATTGCTGATAAGCCTGGTATCGAACAGGTGGCACTGATAGAAGCAGCAGTCAGCACCAAAGCAACGCTGGCAGAAATGTTGGCAAGAATGGAAAATCGTGGCTTAGTCAGACGTGAACATGACGCCGCTGACAAGCGGCGACGCTTTGTCTGGCTGACTGCCGAAGGAGAAAAGGTACTTGCTGCGGCGATCCCCATTGGTGACAGCGTGGATGAGGAATTTTTGGGGCGTTTGAGTGCAGAAGAGCAGGAGCTGTTTATGCAGTTGGTGCGCAAGATGATGAACACATAGGGTGCAAATTGCCGGATGCGACGCTATCGCGGCTTATCCAGCCCACAAAAACACATGCTTCCCAAACAAAAGAAAAAAGGCCAGCCTCGCTTGAGACTGGCCTTTCTGACAGATGCTTACTTACTCGCGGAACAGCGCTTCGATATTCAGCCCCTGCGTTTGCAGGATTTCGCGCAAACGGCGCAGGCCTTCAACCTGAATCTGGCGAACACGTTCACGGGTGAGGCCAATTTCACGACCTACATCTTCCAGTGTTGCCGCTTCGTACCCCAGCAAACCGAATCGACGTGCCAGTACTTCACGCTGTTTGGCGTTCAGCTCGAACAGCCATTTGACGATGCTCTGCTTCATATCGTCATCTTGCGTGGTATCTTCCGGACCGTTCTCTTTTTCATCGGCCAGGATGTCCAGCAACGCTTTTTCGGAATCACCACCCAGCGGGGTGTCTACCGAGGTAATGCGCTCGTTAAGACGAAGCATACGGCTGACGTCATCAACTGGCTTATCCAGTTGCTCTGCGATCTCTTCCGCACTTGGTTCGTGGTCCAGTTTATGGGACAACTCGCGTGCGGTTCGCAGGTAAACGTTCAGCTCCTTTACGATGTGAATCGGCAAACGAATAGTACGGGTTTGGTTCATAATCGCCCGTTCGATCGTCTGGCGAATCCACCAGGTTGCGTATGTTGAGAAGCGGAAACCACGTTCCGGGTCAAACTTCTCTACCGCGCGGATCAGCCCCAGGTTGCCCTCTTCGATCAGGTCCAGCAACGCCAGACCACGATTGCCATAACGGCGGGCAATTTTTACCACCAGACGCAAGTTACTCTCGATCATCCGGCGGCGGGAGGCAACATCTCCACGCAGTGCGCGACGCGCAAAATAAACTTCTTCTTCGGCCGTTAACAGTGGTGAATAACCAATCTCACCAAGGTAAAGCTGAGTCGCGTCCAACACACGCTGTGTGGCTCCCTGCGATAACAGTTCCTCTTCGGCCAAATCGTTATCACTGGGTTCCTCTTCTACTAAGGCCTTTTCGTCAAAAACCTCAACTCCGTTCTCATCAAATTCCGCATCTTCATTTAAATCATGAACTTTCAGCGTATTCTGACTCATAAGGTGGCTCCTACCCGTGATCCCTTGACGGAACATTCAAGCAAAAGCCTGGTTCCGCCGATTTATCGCTGCGGCAAATAACGCAGCGGGTTTACGGATTTCCCCTTGTAACGAATTTCAAAATGCAAGCGTGTTGAACTGGTTCCGGTGCTACCCATGGTTGCTATTTTTTGCCCCGCCTTCACTTCTTGTTGTTCCCGGACCAGCATTGTGTCGTTATGGGCGTAGGCACTCAGGTAATCATCATTATGTTTGATGATAATCAGATTACCGTAGCCGCGCAGCGCGTTACCGGCATAAACAACGCGGCCATCTGCGGTCGCGATAATTGCCTGTCCTTTGCTGCCCGCGATATCAATCCCCTTGTTGCCCCCCTCAGAAGCGCCAAAGGTTTCGATCACTTTGCCCTCAGTCGGCCAGCGCCAGGTGGAGATAGGCGTACTGGTTGATGTACTGCTGACAGTCGGCTCGGTTGTGCTTGCTGTTGGTACCGTTACAGGCGCTGTGACCGTGGTCGCAGTTGGCTTGTTGTTCGGCAACATTTTGTTAGCACTCTGTTCACCCGAAGACTCAGAATACGTAATTGTCGGTTGCGAAGCAACAGCAACGGTGGAATTTTGTGCAGGCTTGATCACAACTCCTTGCTCTGCTGCATCGGCCTGGGTAATGGCATTTCCGCCAGTGATTGGCGTACCGGAAGCATTACCCACCTGTAAGGTCTGACCGACGTTCAGCGCGTATGGTGCCTGAATATTGTTGCGCTGAGCAAGGTCACGGAAATCGTTGCCAGTAATCCAGGCGATATAGAAAAGTGTGTCGCCTTTTTTCACGGTATAGGTACTGCCGCTATAACTGCCTTTCGGAATGTTCCCATACTGACGGTTGTAGACGATGCGTCCGTTTTCCATCTGTACCGGCTGCTGAGCTACTGGCTGTACTGGCTGGATTTGCGGTTGTTGAGTAGCCTGAATTTGTGGCTGCTGTACCGGCTGAATTTGCGGTTGCTGCGCTGTAGACGTCGTTCCCATTTTCGGCGGCGGCGTAATCAACATACCAGAATTGGTATTTGCAGGCGCATTGCCATTAACGGAGCTGACCGGTGCCGGTGGATTTGAAGTGTCAGAACAGCCTGCCAGCCATAGCGAAACCAGTGACAAAGCCGCAATGCGGCGAACGGTGAATTTTGGGCTTCCCGCGCTCATTTATCCCCCAGGAAAAATTGGTTAATAACCAGTGACATAATTACCGTGCAAGGCACCATACTGAACACTGGAAAAGATGTTCACGATACGCTGACCTGCGGCAAAATAACCAGGAAAAATCCAGGTATTTCCTCACGTTTTAAGCCAGCTCACCCTTCACTAAAGGGACAAAGCGCACGGCCTCCACGGTATCGATAATAAATTCGCCTCCCCGACGACGCACCCGTTTCAAATACTGGTGCTCCTCCCCTACGGGTAAGACGAGAATCCCGCCTTCGTCCAGCTGCGTCATTAGTGCAGTTGGAATTTCCGGCGGTGCCGCCGTAACAATGATAGCGTCAAACGGCGCACGTGCCTGCCAACCTTGCCATCCATCGCCATGACGGGTTGAAACATTATGTAAATCAAGATTTTTCAGGCGGCGACGCGCCTGCCACTGCAAACCTTTAATCCGTTCGACCGAGCAAACATGCTGGACAAGATGCGCCAGGATTGCCGTTTGATATCCCGAACCGGTGCCAATTTCCAGCACCCGCGACTGCGGCGTCAGCTCGAGTAATTCGGTCATTCGCGCCACCATATACGGCTGCGAAATTGTCTGCCCCTGACCTATCGGCAAGGCGATATTGTCCCAGGCTTTTTGTTCAAACGCTTCATCAACGAATTTTTCACGCGGCACGGCGGCAAGTGCATTCAGCACCTGCTCATCCTGAATACCTTGCGCACGTAATTGATCCAGAAGTGCTTGTACGCGTCTGCTTACCATTGCGTGCCAACTCCCACGCTGTTTAACCAGTCTGAAACCACATCTTGCGCGCTATGCGCAGTTAAATCCACATGCAGCGGCGTGATGGAGACATAGCCCTCATCTACCGCAGCAAAATCGGTCCCCGGACCGGCATCACATTTACCGCCCGGCGGGCCAATCCAGTACAGCGTATTGCCGCGCGGATCTTGCTGCGGGATCACCTGATCTGCCGGATGTCGTGTACCGCAGCGCGTCACGCGAATACCTTTGATTTGATCCAATGGTAAATCCGGAACGTTAATATTAAGAATACGTCCGGTGCGCAGCGGCTCTTTACACAGTGCGCGCAAAATTGAACAGGTTACCGCCGCGGCAGTGTCGTAATGTTTATGCCCGTCAAGCGAGACGGCAAGCGCCGGAAAACCTAAATGACGGCCTTCCATCGCGGCGGCTACCGTACCGGAATAAATAACATCATCCCCCAGATTCGGCCCGGCGTTAATTCCGGACACAACAATGTCCGGGCGCGGACGCATCAGAGCATTCACGCCAAGATAGACGCAATCGGTCGGGGTTCCCATTTGCACAGCAATATCACCATTTTCAAAGGTAAACGTGCGCAGGGAGGATTCCAGTGTCAGAGAATTTGAAGCGCCGCTGCGGTTACGATCGGGGGCGACCACCTGAACGTCAGCAAACTCACGCAAGGCTTTCGCCAGCGTTTGTATACCGGGTGCATGTACCCCGTCATCATTACTCAGCAATATGCGCATAATCACCTGTTGTGTTGATAAGTTCCCTGACAACGCTGGTTGCAAAACTACCCGCCGGAAGCCAGAAACGGATTTCTACGGTGACGTCATCCCACCAGTTCCAGCTTAATTGTTGCGGATACAGCAGCATCGCTCTGCGCGCGGCTTCAACTTTTTCGCGCACCAGTAAGGCTTGTAATTCAGTTTCTGCGGCGACAGCTGCTTGTTCGAATGCCAACGCTTCACGCTGAGTTCCCCATTCGCCACTGCCCGGCAATGCGGCGGTTATCATCAGCTCTTTATCGTTGACGCGACGCTGTAATTCCGCCAGTTCTTCGGTGGTTGCGACAAACCAGCTACCACGTCCGGCTAATTGTAGCGCATCGCCGTCAACAACTTGATTAACGTCTGCTTTTTTGAGGCGCTCAGCAACAATCTGATTAAACAACGCACTGCGGGCTGCCGACAACCAAAAACTCCGTTTATTGCGATCGCGCACCGGAGTATTGGTTTGCGCCCAGCGCAGCGCGCCCTGCAAGTTGCTACCGCCAATCCCAAAACGTTGGGCACCAAAATAGTTAGGCACGCCTTTTACGCAAATATCGATCAGACGTTGTTCAACGTCATCGCGATTGCTCACTTCGCGCAGAACCAGGGTAAAGGCGTTACCTTTCAGCGCGCCTAAACGCAGCTTGCGCTTGTGCCGCGCATACTCCAGCACCTGGCAGCCTTCCAGTTGAAAGGCGCTCAGATCGGGCATTTCCTTGCCCGGCACGCGAGCACATAACCACTGTTCCGTTACAGCATGTTTGTCTTTTTGCCCAGCGAAGCTGACTTCACGGGCATGAATTTTAAGGAATTTCGCCAGTGCATCCGCCACAAAACGGGTATTGCAGCCGTTTTTGAGGATTCTAACCAGAATATGCTCACCTTCACCATCAGGCTCAAAGCCCAAATCTTCCACCACCACAAAGTCTTCCGGATTGGCTTTCAGCAGCCCGGTGCCTTGCGGTTTACCGTGGAGGTAAGTGAGATTATCAAACTCAATCATTTTGTTGCCTTAATGAGTAGCGCCACCGCTTCACAGGCAATCCCTTCCCCACGTCCGGTAAATCCAAGTTTTTCCGTAGTAGTGGCTTTCACGTTAACATCATCCATATGGCAGCCGAGATCTTCGGCAATAAACACGCGCATTTGTGGAATGTGCGGCAACATCTTCGGTGCCTGAGCGATGATAGTGACATCGACGTTGCCCAGGGTATAACCCTTCGCCTGAATACGACGCCAGGCTTCGCGTAGCAGCTCGCGGCTGTCGGCACCTTTAAATGCCGGATCGGTATCCGGGAACAGTTTGCCGATATCCCCCAGCGCCGCCGCGCCAAGCAATGCATCGGTCAACGCATGGAGCGCCACGTCGCCATCAGAATGCGCCAGCAATCCTTTTTCGTAAGGAATGCGTACGCCACCAATGATAATTGGGCCTTCACCGCCAAAGGCGTGTACGTCAAAACCGTGTCCAATTCGCATTATGTATTCTCCTGATGGATGGTTCGGGTGAGGTAAAACTCGGCCAGTGCCAAATCTTCCGGGCGCGTGACTTTAATGTTATCCGCGCGGCCTTCGACCAACTGCGGATGAAATCCGCAATATTCCAGCGCCGAGGCTTCGTCGGTAATGGTAGCGCCTTCATTTAGAGCGCGCGTCAGGCAGTCATGTAACAGCTCACGAGGGAAAAATTGCGGCGTCAGCGCGTGCCATAAGCCGTTGCGATCAACGGTATGAGCAATGGCATTTTTGCCCGGTTCGGCACGTTTCATCGTATCGCGCACTGGTGCGGCGAGGATCCCCCCCGTGCGGCTGGTTTCGCTCAACGCCAACAATCGCGCGAGGTCATCCTGATGCAGACAAGGACGAGCTGCGTCATGCACCAATACCCACTGCGCGTCGCCAGCGGCTTTCAGACCTGCCAGCACCGAATCGGCACGCTCATCACCGCCATCTACAACGGTGATTTGCGGATGATTCGCCAGAGGAAGTTGTGCAAAACGGCTATCGCCAGGACTTATGGCAATGACGACATGTTTCACCCGGGGATGCGCCAGCAGCGCATGCACCGAGTGTTCAAGAATGGTTTGATTACCGATTGAGAGATATTGCTTAGGACATTCCGTTTGCATTCGACGGCCAAATCCGGCCGCCGGAACCACGGCGCAAACATCCAAATGAGTGGTTGCCATGTTAATTCCTGGGCTGATTTATCGATTGTTTTGCCCCGCAGACTGTGCGCGCTTCGACGCGTCAGGCACCAGACGATAAAAAGTTTCGCCCGGCCTGGTCATGCTGAGTTCATTACGCGCACGCTCTTCGAGCGCCTCCTGGCCGCCATTGAGATCGTCAATTTCGGCAAAAAGTTGATCGTTTCGCGCTTTAAGTTTCGCGTTTGTAGCTTGCTGTGCCGCCACATCATCATTGACGCGGGTATAGTCATGTATACCGTTCTTACCGAACCACAGCGAATACTGTAGCCAGACCAGAATAGCCAGCAACAGCAGCGTTAGTTTACCCATCCTGCCCCCTGAAAAACGGCATCATCATCCCATGCATCCGAAGACGACTCTACATCCTCTGTTGGGGATACCGCGACAACGCGGGCAAATGTACCACATTTGTCCATTGTTACGTATACCCAGGGCGTGCAGAACATAATCTCATTATTAGTTACGGTTTGAATTATGAACAGAGGAGACAAGAAAGTACAAATTAGCCCAGTAGCCACATAAACAGTGCGCCAAACATAATGCCTACTGTCACCAGGGTGAAAACAATACTGTAGCGTAGCTTTCCGTCCATCAATGAATGCAGCGCAATCCCCACCACTACCGCGACAGGCATCAGTGCCAGAAAGAAAGGCCAGGTGTAGATAAAGAAGAACAGCGTGTTAGAGCCATAAATCAACATCGGCATCGCCAGCGCAAATAACCATGAGATAAAACCGATCACGGCACCAGGCAGTGACCATGTGGTTTCTTCATCCTCAGTAAGGCTGTCGTTATTTGTTAGTGTAATGTTATGGCTATTACGCATATTTGATCCTGTTACTTTGACGAACCGGGCATGGAAACCCGGTGGTGTCTCAGGATCTGATAATATCGTTCTGTCTCAACAGATCTAATAATTGCTGTACCAAATTTGTTACTAATTGTTCACCATTGAGATGAATTTCTGCCGATTCAGGCGCTTCGTAAACGGAATCTATTCCCGTAAAGTTACGCAGTTCACCGGCACGCGCTTTCTTATATAAGCCTTTTGGATCGCGGGCTTCGCAAATCGCCAGCGGTGTATCGACAAACACTTCGATAAAGCGCCCTTCTCCTACGCGTTCGCGAACCATCTGGCGTTCGGCGCGGTGTGGCGAGATAAATGCGGTCAGCACCACCAGTCCGGCTTCAACCATCAAATTCGCCACTTCACCGACGCGACGGATATTTTCTTTACGATCGGCATCGCTAAAACCGAGATCGCTGCATAATCCGTGGCGAACATTGTCGCCATCCAGCAGATACGTACTGACGCCGAGTTTATGTAACGCCTCCTCCAGCGCCCCGGCGACCGTTGATTTACCGGACCCGGAGAGGCCGGTAAACCACAGCACTACACCACGATGACCGTGGTGTAGCTCGCGTTGTTGCACAGTGACCGGATGGCTATGCCAGACGACGTTTTCGTCATGCAGCGCCATTATTTATCCCCCAGCAAATCGCGCGCGCCCCAGTGCGGAAAGTGGCGACGAACCAGTGCATTCAATTCCAGTTCGAATGCACTGAATTCAGATGGCGCAGTAGTTGCCTGGCTAACTGGCTCGTGCACCATACCGGCACCTACGGTCACATTACTCAGGCGATCGATAAAAATCAGCCCACCGGTAACCGGGTTTTGCTGATAACGATCTAACACCAGTGGCTCGTCAAAGGTGAGATCCACCAAGCCGATGCCGTTCAGCGGCAGGTTTTCAACTTCGCGTTGGGTAAGGTTATTAATATCAACCTGATAACGAATGCCATCAACACGAGCACGCGTCTTCTTACCGGCAATTTTGATGTCGTAACGCTGGCCTGGGGAAAGCGGCTGTTCCGCCATCCATACCACATCCACCGACGCGCTCTGCACAGCCGGTAATGATTCGTCTGCCGCCAGCAGCAGATCGCCACGGCTGATGTCGATCTCATCCGTCAGCACCAGGGTGATCGCTTCTCCGGCAAAGGCTTCTTCGCGATCGCCATCAAAAGTCACGATCCGCGCGACGTTTGATTCCACACCAGAGGGCAGCACTTTGACACGTTGCCCGACTTCCACGCGACCGGATGCCAGCGTTCCGGCGTAGCCACGAAAATCGAGATTCGGGCGATTAACGTACTGCACCGGGAAGCGCATTGGCTGGGCATCCACCACTCGCTGGATCTCCACGGTTTCCAGCACTTCGAGCAGTGTCGGACCGCTGTACCACGGCATACTTTCACTTTGCGAAGCCACGTTGTCGCCTTCCAGTGCAGAGAGCGGCACAAAGCGGATATCCAGATTACCCGGCAGCTGCCCGGCAAACGTCAGATAATCTTCGCGAATACGGGTGAACGTCTCTTCACTGTAACCCACCAGATCCATTTTGTTGATCGCCACGACCAGATGTTTGATCCCCAACAGTGTGGAGATAAAACTGTGACGACGGGTTTGATCGAGCACGCCTTTACGGGCATCGATCAGTAAGATCGCCAGTTCACATGTCGATGCGCCAGTCGCCATATTGCGAGTGTACTGCTCGTGCCCTGGGGTATCGGCGATAATAAATTTACGCTTCTCGGTAGAGAAATAACGGTAAGCCACGTCAATGGTGATGCCCTGTTCGCGCTCAGCTTGCAGGCCGTCCACCAGCAGTGCCAGATCCAGTTTTTCGCCCTGGGTGCCGTGACGTTTACTGTCGTTATGCAGCGATGAGAGCTGATCTTCGTAGATTTGGCGGGTATCGTGCAGCAGGCGACCAATCAGGGTACTTTTGCCGTCATCGACGCTACCACAGGTCAGAAAACGCAGCAGGCTTTTATGTTGTTGCGCAATCATCCAGGCTTCGACGCCGCCTTCATTGGCGATTTGTTGTGCAAGTGCGGTGTTCATCTTAAAAATACCCCTGACGTTTTTTCAACTCCATGGATCCCGCCTGGTCGCGGTCAATCACGCGACCCTGACGTTCACTGGTGGTGGAAACCAGCATCTCTTCGATGATTTCCGGCAGTGTTTGTGCATTTGACTCCACCGCACCGGTCAGCGGCCAGCAGCCCAGCGTACGGAAACGCACCATCCGTTTTTTAATCACTTCGCCCGGTTGCAGGTCGATACGGTTGTCATCAATCATCATCAACATACCGTCGCGTTCCAGAACCGGTCGTTCCGCAGCGAGATACAGCGGAACAATGTCGATATTTTCCAGCCAGATGTATTGCCAGATATCCTGCTCGGTCCAGTTAGAGAGCGGGAAGACGCGAATGCTTTCGCCTTTGTTAATTTGCCCGTTGTAGTTGTGCCACAGCTCCGGGCGCTGATTTTTCGGATCCCAGCGATGGAAGCGGTCACGGAAAGAGTAGATTCGCTCTTTAGCGCGGGATTTCTCTTCGTCGCGGCGTGCACCACCGAAGGCGGCATCAAAACCGTATTTATTCAGCGCCTGTTTCAGGCCTTCAGTTTTCATAATATCGGTATGTTTCGCGCTGCCATGAACGAATGGATTAATCCCCATCGCCACGCCTTCCGGGTTTTTATGCACCAGCAGCTCGCAGCCGTAGGCTTTAGCCGTACGATCGCGGAACTCATACATCTCGCGGAATTTCCAGCCGGTATCGACATGCAGCAACGGGAAAGGCAGCGTACCTGGATAAAACGCCTTGCGCGCCAGATGCAGCATGACGCTGGAATCTTTACCGATAGAGTAGAGCATCACCGGATTTGAGAATTCTGCCGCCACCTCGCGAATAATGTGGATGCTTTCCGCCTCCAGTTGCCGCAGGTGAGTAAGTCGTATTTGATCCATAACCGTTCCTTTGCAATACCGCTATTTTCTTGCCATCAGATGTTTCGACTATAGGGAGCGTAAGAGAACGAATGAAATTACCAATTAGAATGAGTAGTTCCTTAACGGAATAACGATTTGGCAAAGCTAATATCAAAAAGTGCTTAAGGCACCGGATTTCGGGCGTTTAGGAAGATTTGAAATTGTTTTAGCGCAGCGGCAGTTTCATACTATGGCGGTAAAAAAATTTGCATGGTATTTAAGGACTCACTATGTTTTCCGCATTGCGCCACCGTACCGCTGCCCTGGCGCTCGGCGTATGCTTTATTCTCCCCGTACACGCCTCGTCACCTAAACCTGGCGATTTTGCTAATACTCAGGCACGACATATTGCTACTTTCTTTCCGGGACGCATGACCGGAACTCCTGCAGAAATGTTATCTGCCGATTATATTCGCCAACAGTTTCAGCAAATGGGTTATCGCAGTGATATTCGGACATTTAATAGTCGGTATATTTATACCGCCCGCGATAATCG
>SKEA01000499.1_pt1 | contig 37231 bp, 30 predicted proteins | sample 4826601 | NCBI WGS metagenome assembly SKEA01 (sample SAMN11008821, study PRJNA524170) | human gut metagenome | biome: Human fecal sample; material: Feces; isolation source: fecal sample from pouch patient p13, p53 | host: Homo sapiens | place: Israel: Tel-Aviv | collected 2016-07-06 | reverse complement strand
CAACAATATATTCATCACTATATTTATAACTTTCTCTTAAAATGGTAAGTAAATACTGATGCTGGTATTCTTCATCTAAATATTGCTTGACAAATTCAATAATCTGATTTATTTCTAATAAACCATAAGCTCTAACCATCCCTCTATATAAATTTATCACCCTAGTATTATTTTTAATTTTACGTCTAGCTTGGAAATCTTCTAACAATTTAATAATTTCTTGAGTTACTAATGGCATTAAGAACATCTTATTCCCTTCTTTATTTTCAACAGGAAATATTGCTCCAAGCTCAACAAAATAATCTATATAAATCTCCTCATCATTAGGAATATTATCCAAATTTCTTTCACCATCATTTTTATAATATTTTCTTAAAGCCTTAAATGCCCCCTCATCTAAAAGTTCAAATTTCTCTAATATAAGCTTTTCATAAGATGATATTAAAACTTCTTTTAATTCTTGCTTTTTATATTTATAAACTTTACTAATACCTAAAGCTTCAGCAATCTTAACTAGTCTTTCTCTTGTCATAGCAGACAATAATTCATTTAAATCCTTAGAATATAGTGTATTTTTAAATTGTTTTTCAATTCTTTTATTATTTTCCTCTTTTACAGAGTTACATAACCTTTCCATAGCTATTAATATATTATTAATCTCTTCATTATATTTATCTTCATCACTTTTTTTTATAAATTCATCTAACTTTAAATCCTTATATCCTTTATTAACACACTCTTCACACAACCATAATTGCATATTAATATCAAAGAATACAGCATCTTTACCGCACTTCTCACATCTCTCACGCTTTTGCTTCATTAATCACGACCTCCATTCCTACCTTTCACGCTTTTATCATTATTTCCAAATAATATAAAATTTAGTCGCCCTTTATGTAAGTTTTGTGCTTTAAAAGTATAAAAGTAGTACTCTAACTATTTTTAGCTTAAGTACTACTTTATAATCTTTATTTATATATTAATATTATTCTAAAATATAAACTGTTACTCCTTTTATATGTAATAACCTAAAAAGTTTAAACTTAGTTATTTTTATATTTTCTTGGTTATTAACAGTTTACATATATATTATAAACTTATATCATCTTCCTTCTTATATCCCATTATAACTAGTGCTAACACCAGTGGAATACAGGAAATTAATATAGCCTTTTTTCCTATATTTAATGAAAAAATGGAACCTATAAAAGCACCAAAACAAAATACAAATATTATAAAATAATATTGCAAAGCTACTTTTAAATGCTTTCTATCTTTATTTTTTATAAAAACAACTAACTTTTCTGTTCCACTTCTTAAATTACCTGTACACATAGTAGTGGCATAAGCATTTCCATGAAATTTTCTAAAACTCTCTACTTGCATTGCACAAATTAATGAAATTAAAGTATTTACAATATAATCATATGATATAAAGGCCACAATGATAAGTAAAATTATTTCTATTGCTAAAACAGCTTGTCTCCAATGTATCTTTTCATAGTCTGATAATCTATGTCTTATAATCTCAGCCAATAAAACTCCAGTTGCAAAAGATATAATTGGAACTATATATTTAACAATATCACTTTTATTGCCTTCTATAAAATTAATCCCTAACATAACCATATTACCTGTTTGAGCATTTGCAAATACCTTTCCCCTACATAAATAGGTATATGCATCTAAAAATCCACCTGTTAATGCTAGTAAAACTCCAACCCTTAATGATTCTGAAAATTGTTTATTCATAACAGCCCTTATATCCCAATTCTTTTATAAATTTCTGTAATAATACATTATACTACTTTTTAATTATATAATCTATTCTATAATAAAAAATAAACAGAGTTTTATAAATAATATTTCTCTGCTTATACAATATTTAAATATAAATATCTGAAAACTCTATATTCATCCTTGTTATCATTCCATTAAATACTTCATTATTATCTAATTTATTTAAATGATCTTCATTGCTTAAAATTGAAACTGGTAATTTTACAGTAAATTCACTTCCAACTCCAAATTCACTTTTTACATCTATTATACCGCCTTGAATATTAATTAAATCTTTTACAATAGATAATCCTATCCCACTTCCCTCGCTTCTCTTTCTAAGTCTATCCTCTACTTGCTTAAACCTCTCAAAAATAACTTTTAATTTATCATCTGGAATTCCAATTCCATTATCTTTTACGGTTATATTAAAAGTTTCCCCACAATCTTTTAATAATACCTCTATTTTACCTGCTGAATTAGTATACTTAATACTATTAGAAAGTAAGTTAAGCATTGTTCTCTCTAGCTTTTCTAAATCAAATGCCATTATCTTTTCCTCAACATCTGTATCAAAAATTAAATTAATATCATTTTGCTTAGCAAATTCAGCCACAGACATAGCTATATTTTCAATAAAATTTACTATATTATCATTTTGAGGATTATATTCATAATAACCACAATCAAATTTAGTAGAATCTATCAAATTATTAACTAACTTTAATAGTCGCTTAGAGTTTTGATTTATTATTTCAATATAACCCTTTAACTTATTATTATTTTTTAATAAATCTTTTTCTATTAACTCAATAGTTTGTAAAGAACTAAAAATTAGATTTAAAGGGGTTCTTAATTCATGTGATAAGTTTGCAAAAAACTCTAATCCTAAATTTTCAACTTCTCTTCTATGAGAAACATCTCTTATTATATCAATAACACCTACTAAGTTGCCATAACTATCTAAAAAAGGCTCCTTAACAATTTCAAGCTCCATGATTTTTCCATTAACTTTCATATATTCATTATATATCTTTCTAGATCTATTATTAATAACATCTAAATCTGATAGGATAGTGTCTTTAGATATATCACTTAATTTGGAAATAGTAGTAATTTTTTTACCTATAATTTCTTCTCTACTGATATTTAACCATTTCAAAAAACTATCATTACAATCTAAATAAACTCCTTCAGTATCTTTAAGTGCTAAATACTCTGACATATTGTTAGTTATATCAGCTAATGTATTGCCATCATTTATTTTTTCCATCTTTCCAATTATATTTTCTAAAACTCCTATAACTCCAATTATTTCACTATTGCTATATATTGCATATCTATGAAGTAAATAAATATTATTTTTTAATTTACAAATTTCTCTACAATAAGGCTTTCTCGACTTTATAAAGTCTTCGTAAGATTTCCTGTACTTCTCCCCCATCTCTTTACCATATATTTCAATATCATTTGCTCCATAAATATCCTTATCAATATAATCAGAAAAAATTTTAAAATTTTCACTACAATCAACATATTTATTTTCTAAATTCTTAATAAAGAAAATTCTATCTTTTCTCTGAATATCATCTAAAAAACGCTTATCCATACAGGATTCAAAATATAATATATTCATCATTTACTTTTTGTATAGTAACCTTAATAAAATCCATCAATTGTTTAATATATTTAGTATAAGTTAAATTTTTATTATCAGAAGCTTGTAACATATAAAGAAAATCTCTATCTTCTTTATATTCTGATAAAACATCAAAAAAATCTTTAAATATAACATCATCATAAGCTAAGTTTAATAATAAAAGCATTTTATCACTAATATATTTAATTTCCATATTAAAATCTTCATTTTCTAAATCTCTATACTTTACATATAGCATAGCCATAGGCATTTTTTTAAACACTTCTTTATAATCAATCATTTTCTCTACCCTCAAAACACAAAACCCTGTCTTTATATATAACAAACATAAGTGTATTAATTAAATTAAAATTTCTTTATATAATTTTAGCATTTTTTTATTCAAATACAACATATTTGTAAATAAATTATATTATATTTCTTTTTATATTTGCAATAAAAATTAAAAATAGTGATTATTAGTAAAAAAATAATCACTATTTTACAAATTACTTTATATTAAATTGTATAAATTAAACAGCTTTAATCATTTTATATAACGTGTGAGAATAATAAGGCTCTTCTTTTTCAAATACGAAATTTAATTTTTCATAAAAACTTTTAACACCATTATCCTTTGCTAATAAAGAACATCTTTTATATCCTGCTTTTTTAGCACTTTCTTCTGCTAATTTTATAAGAGCCTTTCCAACGCCTTTACATCTATACTCTTCTAAAGTAGCTAAATTAGCAATATAGAATTCATTCTTCTCACACTCATTAAAATCTAATTCTAAAATAACATCTTTTATAAGCCTAATCTTATTTTTTACTCCCCTAATATATTTAATTAGCTTTATGCTTGTTTTTAAATCTAACTTTGATAATTCTTTTCCTCTTATTAGTATTATAGCTCCACAGATTTTACCATCTAGCTCCGCAACTTCAACATTCTTATATGAATATCTTGAATCCTCACTTTCAACTAGCCATTTTATTCTATCAATTATTTCAACCTTACTACCATAACCCCAGACGTGTTCAGGATCATCTTCTGTTTTATAAACTAGTTCTGCAATAAATTTTGATTCTCCTTTTGTTGCTTCCCTTACCGTGAAACTTTCCATAAAAACTCCTCTTTTCTTTAAATATAATAAACTTTATATATTTATTATATTTTTAAACAACTAGATATTTAAGGCTTTGTGGATGTTAAAATATGTACTTATATGTTGATAATTATTAAAAAACTTAATTGTAATTTGATACAAATGTACTTAATAGAACCGGAAATTACTACAATATATTTATAACTAACGTTAACTTATTTTTTTATTTTATTAGCAAAAAAGAAGTCAAGCTTAAATTGACTTCTTTAAAAAATTTATTTTTATTTATGTTTACACTTATGCTTTACAATAAGCTCATATAATGTAGCAACTGGTGCCCCTGTTCCACCCTTTGGTGTAGTGTCATTTCCTGCATCAGTCCAAGAAGTTCCTGCAATATCTAAATGCAACCAAGGTTTATCCTGTACAAATTCTTCAATGAACATACCTGCAGTAATTGTTCCTCCATAACGTCCACCAGTATTTTTAAGATCTGCAAAATCACCTCTATATAACTTTTTAAAGCACTTATCATTAGGTAATCTCCAGAATTTTTCACCAGTTCTCTTTGCCGCCACTAATAAATCTTCATAAAAAGCATCATCATTACTTAATACTCCTGTTATTTCAGAACCAAGTGCTACTAATACTGCACCTGTAAGAGTTGCTACATCTACTACCTTATCTACTTTTTCCTTTTCAATAATATAAGTAATTGCATCAACTAAAGTTAATCTTCCTTCTGCATCTGTATTTAAAACTTCAATAGTTTTACCTGCCATAGAACCAATAATGTCCCCTGGCTTATAGCTTCCATCTGAAATAGCATTTTCACAAGCTGCTACGACTGCTACTACATTCTTTTCAACCTTATTTTTTGCTAAAGCCTGCATTGTTCCAATAACAGCAGCTGCTCCACCCATATCACTTTTCATAGTGTCCATAGAAGTTGATGGTTTAAGAGAATATCCACCAGTATCAAAAGTAAGACCTTTTCCTACAAGCCCTACTCTTTCATCACTGTTAGCATTACCCATATATCTCATAACAATTAATCTTGGTTTATGCACTGATCCCTTTGCAACTTCTAAGAATGCCTTCATTCCTAATTCTTCTATTTGCTTTTCATTAAATACTTCTACTTCAAATCCACTTTCTTTTCCTGCTTCTACTGCTCTTTCAGCTAAAGTTTCTGGATATAATATGTTAGCAGGTTCATTTACAAGATCACGAGCTAAAATAATCCCATCTGCAACATTGCTTGCTTCAGCTATTTTCTCTTTCATCTTTTCAACTTTTTCTTTTGGGGCATCTAATATAGTTACTTTAGGGGCATAAACTTCTTGGTTTTGCTTATATTTATTAAATTTATAGCTTGCTAACTTTATACCTTCAACTATGGACTTAGTAACTCCACCTGTACATAATCCATTTGCTTTTATAAAGTAAATGCCAAGATCATCTATCTTTAACTTTTCAGCTTGTTTAATACCTTTAGCAACTGCATTTATTAAGTCTGTTCTTTCTAACTCTTCATACTTTCCTAATCCCACAAAAATTTCATAAGTTAATTCTTCAGTGGTTTTGTAAAATAGTTGACCACTTTTTCCTTCAAAAACTTTTTTACCTTTTAAACTATCTACTACTTCATTATTTGCTGGTTTATCTTCATATACAAGGCTAATAATTCCTTGGAAACTACCAATAGTTAAATCTTTTACTTTTATCATCCTTTGATTCTCCTTTATATATTATTTAATAACTTTTCTCTATTATACTATAAATTTCAAAAAATGTAACGACCCCCTAAGGTAATTGCATTTTATGTCAATAACATATAAAAATTGCTTCCTAAATCAACTTACTTTATTTCATTGATTTAGGAAGCATGTATTTATTTTTCCCTATTTTATTTAATTACTATTCCTTACTGTTTATTATTTTTTCTTCTAAACAATAATCCGCCTCCAATAGCAGCTAATCCAGTAAATAATGTAACTAAGGCATTAGTTCCACCTGTTTGTGGTAATTTTCCTGAATTTGAAGGTTTACTTGGATTTCCACCATTACTTCCATTATTGCCACTGTTTCCACTATTTCCATTGTTATTATTATTTCCATCATTGTTATTGTTATTATTGTTATTTCCGTTATTAGAATCTGCTATAACTAATCCATCTAAAGCTGAGCTTAATGCTTTTTCAGCATTAGCTATTTCCTTTTCTGTTGCATTATCATCAGCATAAACTTCTTTAGCTAATTTTAATTCCTTTTCTAACTTCTTCCAAGATGAAGCAGTATACTTGCTTGAATCTAATCCTTCAGCTTTCTTTATTAATTCCTCTAGCTTATCTTTGCTTGGTTTTAATCTTAGCTCTAAGAATGCTTTCATTAAGCTGTCATAACTTTCAGAAACTTCTTTTTCCATAGCATTTTCATTTGCTATTACACCTTTAGCAACTTCTAATTGCTTTTGAAGATTATTCCAAGTATTAGCTATATATTCCTTAGAATCTAATGATTCTATTTTATCTACTAACGCTTGTAATTCTGTCTTATCACCTTTTTCGAAAGATAACATTTGCATTACTTTACTTAATCTATCAAATGATTTATCTACTTGAGCTTGTGTTGCAGTTCCACTTGCTAATAATTCTTCAGCTTCAGCTAGAGCTTCTTTAAACTCCTTAACTACTGCTGGCGCAACCTTATCTAATTCAGCATCTGTTATTTTTTTAGCCATTTCAACTGCAATTTCTAGATGTTTTGTATGTTGATCTACATCTTCTTTAACAACCTCTTTAATATATAAATCATCTAAAACTAATTCATCATATCCACTACCCTTATTAATAGCTAAATAGTAATCATTAGCATCACCAGTTGTAAATTCATACTTAAAGTCTTTTACCTCTCTGCTATATTTTGGACCATCTTCTGGTACTCCAATAACTTCTCCTGGAGTTAATACCTCTTCAAATAATGTTCCTGCAGTTGGTAAGTTAATTGATACTGTATATAAATTATCAATCTTATTAGTATACTTAAATCCTAATTCATAAGTTTTATTAGGTTCTAATTGTAATGTTGATTGATCAGTTAATAAAATATGACCTGTTGTACCTTCTTGTTGGTTAGTCTTTAATGAGAACCTATCACTTATAACCCAGTTCATGTATTGTCCACCTTCTGGATTCTTTTCAACATAGTGAGTTCTGTTATCAGTTGCTAAATTTTGACCCATATAGAATGGTCCATGACCTTCATCAACATTTTCAAAATCTTCATATATAACATATCCCTCTCTATTTGTTTCAACAGACTCTTGTGGATTAGTCCAAATTCTGAAATCATCTAACATTACGTTAGTAGCTTCTTCTGATCTTGGAATATCAACATATAGCTTAGCTGTTGTAACTCCTTCAGGCACCTTGAATTCTACTCTCATTCTAGTTAATCTTTCACCATGCCATTTTAATCCTTCACCAACATTCATTCTAGTAGTTGCTCTATCAATTGTGCTTGTAGTTTCCTTTCCACCACAATCTACACCTAATGTAACTTCTCTATCTCCACTATTCTTAACCCATACTGATGCTATATAAGTTTTACCTGGTACTAAACCTTTTATTTCTTGAGATATATTAGCACCTTCTCCATATACTTTTTCTTCTTCTGGAATCTCTACATTTTTATGAACATTTAATTCTGCTATTGAAACAAAGCCATTAACATATTCATTTGCTACTAATCTTACATGAGTAGCTTCTACTGGATCAAAAGTTATAGTCTTAAGATCTGATGATTGTGTCCAATCTCCTTCTGATACAGTTGTAAAATCTTCTCCATTTGTACTTACTTGTAATTCATATTTAGTTATTAAACCATTAGTACCTGATTGTCTTGGAAGGCAAATAACTTTATTAATTTCTTCTTTTCCACCAAGATCTAAAGTGATGCTTTGAGGTCCTGTCACACCTGAATAACTAGTATGCCATAAAGTACCTTCTGAGCCATCAATAGCTTTATCTGCCTCTTCTCCTGGTTGACTGTTTGTAGCAGTTGCTGTCATTTGAGATTGTGGTATTAATGTTGGGTCCTCTTTTTCAATACCCTTAACTAAAAATACATCATTACCTTTTCTTCCATTAACATTTTCATTTTCAATACTTATATGATCCATATTATCAGTAGTTGATTTTACATTCCAATTGTCAAAAGTTTGAGAGTCAAATCCTGGATCTTTTATTAAAGTTCCTTCTCCCCAAGAGTCAATTCTATCTTCGTTAACCTTTTCTTGGAATACTACATAAGGAGTATTTTCCTTAGCATTAATTGTTACTTTTCCATCAACAACATCTATTTCATCCACAAATGTTCTTCCTAAATCTGATAATTCATATAACTTAATAGATTTAGTTCCTTCCCATCCTGTTGGAAGATCCCAAGTTGTTTCTCCTCCATATGGATTCCAGTGATATACCTTATTTTCTGCTTCATCACCTAATTGTTGCCATGTCCACGGTAAGAATAATGTAGTTTTACCTATACCTCTTTCATCAATAGTATCTTGTGCAGTAGAAGCTATAAGCTTACCATCTTGATACATATTATTGTATCCATCTTCTCTCTTAGATTCTAATCCACCTGTAAATTTAACAAATCCATTTGTACCATTGTCTTCCCATTCCATAATTTCAAAGTGTTGCATATATTTTGATGGTAAAGTTTGATTATAGAATGTTTCTATAGCATAGAATCCTTCTAAATCATGCTTAGTTCCCCATCCACTAGCTAGCATATGCTTTCCACCTTTTAATAGGTCATCAGACATATATACATCTTGCTCTTGATTTCTTATAAATCTTGAAATCTTACTTGTATTACCTGTATTAGGATATGCAGGGTCTCCTCCCCAGTGAGTCCAAGCAACATCTTCATATAATGGTCCATTAAACTCTGTTGCTGCCATCCATCCTCTATTGTGTATTTCATCAGCTAACACTTTTGAATTCCAGCCTACTCCATCATAAACGTCTATATATATCCAACTTAAATCTGGGTGATCAGCTTCTAATAAGTCAAATCTTCTTGCAAGTTCTCCTGATACTATATCACTTCTCTTATCAACCCAATAAGCTTGGTCTACCCAGTTCCATCCCTTTTCAAATCCTGGTCTTAAATTTTCTACTTTAAATTGGAATGCATCTAAATGATATTCTGTTAAGTTAAGATGTACACCTACTCTTGCATTATAATCTTTTCCAATTTCTATTAACTTATTAAGATCATCTTTTCCACCTTGTCTTATTCCTGTATGTCCTCCAATATCAGCCTTAGCATCATCATGACCTTCAGCTTGGAATCCCTTATGAAGGACTAATTGTCCAAATCCATCAGTATAATTAGATAACTTTTTAATATAGTCTGCAGTTCTTAAGAATGGCATTTGAGTTAATGATCCTATATTAAATGGAATATAAGAGAAGCTATTTCTTACATAATCTGCCCCTTCTACTTCTTCCATGTTTTCTCTATACTTAATAGCAGCATCTTGCCAAGTTACTTTTCCATTACCATTAGTATCTCTAGCAATCATAATTTCAGACCATGGTAATTCTTCTGGACCAAATGGAACTACATCATTACTAGTATTAGAATTAAGATTTAATTTTACCTTTGTAGTACCATCTTCAGCTAAATTAGCTTTAATTAATTCACCAGTTTCTTGACTAATACCTATCATATTAAGAGAATCTTGCTCTCCTTGAACAGGAACACTACCACTTGTATTATTGATACAAATTATATATGCAGCTCCTGCATTTCTTGCATTTATTCCTTTTTCTACAAAAGTTTGAGTTCCTCTCTCTACAATAGCTACTTTTCCTTTTAAATCTTTTCCTTCAAAATCTTCTACTCCACCTAAACCACAGTAAACAGCATCAAACTCTTTACCCATATATTTATTTATTGAGTTACCACTTTGTATAATTACTTGAGTACCATCTAACTCATTTTCCTCAGTTATATCTACTCCAGCAATTTGTCCAACAAATTTTGCTTGTGATGATGATTCTTTAAGTGATTCTCTATAAGTCCATCTTCCATTTGCTATAGATGCTTTCTTATATCCATCTTCTTGCTCAACACTTATAATAGCCTTATTTCCACTTTCTATTAAATTATTATTTAATGTAACAGCAAACTCATCATTATTTATCATTCCATAAATTTTAGAATAATTTCCTAATGCTTTATCTGCTACAGAACTAAACTCTTCTTTAACATCATTTCTATTTCCTTGAGTTGATACTCCTGCTAATTGACCATTTTCACTATCCTTTACAGAAGCTAAACTATGTCCAGGGAAGTTTAAAGTTTTAACTATAAAATCTCCATTTTCCTTAATATCAGTTACTTCCATTCTTAAAACATCATCTTTAGTAAAACTCATTTCTAATTTAATAACTACATCAATTTCCTCAAAGGTCATTGTGTATTTAACTTTATCTCCACTAAGCTTTCCTTTAACTTTAGGTACATATGGAATATCATTTATTTCAGCAATGTATAATTGTTCTTCACTACCAGTTAATACTGCTCCATCAGATTTCCATTCATATCTAATTACTCTTGGGAAATTATTATCTAAAACTGCTGTCATCTTTTGAGATTCTAATTTTATTTCATCAACCTCTACATCTGGTGGAACTAATCCTGTAGAAGATTCAGTTACAGTTACATTTGCAATAGCTTTTATATCTGTTCCTTCAACAGTACCTTCTACCTTAAACTCTCCTACTTCTGCATATTTATCTTTTGATATACTATCCCACTTAACTGGAAGAGTTCCTTTTGTTTCATCAGAGTAAGTTACATTAACAGTATTAGGCATTACAGGTTTAATATATTGTTCAGTACTTATATTCACTTCTTCAATTGATGATATAGTTTTTTCACCAACTTCATCTGTAATTGATCCTACAGCTCCAGCTTTAAGATAATTTACCTTTATAGTTTTTTGATCATACCATGTTCTAAATCCAACTCCATAACCTTGTGATATTGGCATGTTATCTATTTCTACTTCTTCACTAAATATTTCTTTACCATCAACCCAAATAGTTATCTTTTTCCCTTGAAATCTAACCTTTAACTTATATGTTTGTCCCTCTTTAAGAGTAGGTCCTTCTATGTCATCTTTATAAGCTGAACTAGATTCTATTAGCCATTTTCCATTATCGTTATATCCTACAAACAAAAAATTTCCATCTGTTGATGGTCTTACAACAACACCAAATCTACTAGTTCCCCCTTCTAAAGTAAATTCTGTTTCAACTTCTCCATCTGCAAGCATAGGAGCATTTTGATCATAAAAAACAAAATTATTCTTTGCATTATCTCTAGTTATTTTTAAATACCCGTCTTCTATAACTCTATCTCCATTACCTTCAATATCATGCCAAGTAGGTTGTTTCTTATCAGTTTCATCAAAATTTAATGTATAAACCTCATCATTTGAAGCTGTAATGCTTTCATTTAAGATATCGTTTACATCATTTCCAGTAGCATATACCGGAATAACAGATGTAACTTGGTTAACAACAACCAAACTTGCTAATAATACAGCTAATCTTTTGCTCATAGCTCTTCCCTTCACATCTTTAGCCATTTTTTCTCCCCCTTATAACCTTTTGTTTTAATGTTACAATTATAATTTTATAGTAATTACTATTTATTTCATATATTTTTATTGGGTAATGTTTTATATATATTGCGAATTTAATTTCCCAAAAAATGAAACTGCCTCAGAGGTCAATCCAATATATGGATTAACCTCTGAGGCAGCTTCATTTTTTACCATTTAAATTATTCTAACACTCCACCTTCAACAACTATTTCTTGTGGATCTATACTATCACCATATACAGGTAATAATGTCTTTTTATAATCATTTAAAAAGAATTCTTCACCAGCTAAACTTTTAATTTCATCATTAATCCAATTTAATAATTCAGTATTTCCCTTTTGTACAGCTGGTGCAATTGTATCTATATTACCAATACTTTCAATACCTGTAGTAAAGCCCTCATTTTGATTTGACCATGCTAATGCTTCAGTATTATCTGTTGCAAAAGCATCTCCTCTACCATCCAATAGTGCATCATAAGCTTCTTGATATTCATCATATTTAACAAGCTTTAATTCAGTATAAGTTTCTGAGAAATATGCTTCTGCAGTTGTTCCTTTTACAACAATTATATCTTTACCTTCTAATTGGTCAACATCAGTAATTAATGCATTATCAGGTGATACTATCCCTAATGCTACCTTCATATAAGGTAATGCAAAATCAACAGCTTCTTTACGTTCATCAGTTACAGTAAAATTAGCTAAAATAACATCTACTTTACCTGATTTTAAATACTCAACTCTACTTGCAGCTTCAACATAAACAAATTCAACAGCATCTTCACTTCCTAATAGATCTTTACCTATTCTCTTTGCAAATTCTACATCATAGCCTTGAACCTCTCCATTTGAATCAACATATCCAAAAGGATTCTTATCACTAAATACCCCAATTCTTATTTTTCCATCCTTCTTAATTTCATCTAATGTTCTTGCCTTTGCATTTCCTGTATTATCACTTGTCCCATTCTCAATACTATTTCCAGTACTATTTTTAGTAGAACCACAACCTACTAAAGTCCCAATAATAATTATAGCTGATAAAAATACTGCAATTAACTTTTTCATTATAAAAGCCCCCTTAATTTTTATATTTAATACTAATAATAAATTAATTATTATCTATTATTAATTTTTAGACATTTCCATATATACTTAATATACTTAATATACTTAGAATTATTTTGTTGTAACTTCTTGTACACTTTCATAAGTAAAGGTATTAAGAAACTGTTTTGCTCTGTTAGTCTTAGGATTATTAAAAAACTCCTCTGGTGGTGCTTCTTCAATAATATGTCCACCATCCATAAAAATAACTCTATCAGCTACAGCCCTAGCAAACTCCATTTCATGTGTTACAATTAGCATAGTCATTCCATCTCTTGCAAGCTCCAATACAACTTGAAGAACCTCTCTTACCATTTCAGGATCTAAAGCTGCCGTTATTTCATCTAATAATAATATTTGTGGATGCATAATTAAAGATCGTACAATAGCAACTCTTTGTTTTTGACCTCCTGATAACTGCCTTGGATAATCATTTTTTCTATCTAAAAGTCCAACTCTGTCTAAAAGTTTTTCAGCTTCTACTTTTACCTCTTCCTTTTTTCTATTTTGAACTAAAATAGGTGCCAAAATTAAATTTTTCATTATATTCATATTTGGAAATAACTCATAGCTTTGAAATACCATTCCTATTTTTTCACGTATTTCATTTACCTTATTATTTTCAGATGATATTTCCTTTCCATTTAAAATAATCTTACCTGAATCTATTTCTTCAAGCTTATTTAAACATCTTAAAAATGTGCTTTTCCCACATCCTGAAGGCCCTACAACAACAACTACTTCTCCTTTTTCTAGTGAAAATGAAAGATTATTTAATACTACCTTTTCCTTATTATATGATTTTGTTAAATTTTCAACTTCTAATATTTTTTTAGTCATATTAACTTTTTAGCCTCCTTTCTAATACTTCTGATAACTTTGAAAAGGGAAAACAAATAATAAAATACATTATAAATATTGCTCCATATATCCAAAGTGCTGAATCCTGTATTACATATCTATTTGCATCTATTATCTGCTTACCAACTTTAACAACTTCAACTACTCCAATAAGTACTACTAAAGATGTAGTCTTAATCATTCTTGTTAATAAATTCATTGCAGATGGAACTAATGGCCTAATAGTTTGAGGTATTATAATATGTATAAATACCTGTGGCTTTGTCATTGCTAAAGCAAATCCAGTTTCATATTGATGCTTTGGTACTGAAATAATTGCACTTCTTACTAAGTCTCCAATTTCTGCTGTTCCCCAAAAAGTAAATACTATTATTGCTGCAGCTTCCCCTGAAAAATTTATACCTATATGCTTTGCTGCACCAAAGTATACTAAAAATAGTAAAACAAGCTGTGGCATTATTCTTACAATTTCTAAATATATCCTACAAAGTAATCTAACTATCTTATTTTTACTAGTCATTATTACTCCCATAAAAATTCCAAAGCCTACTGACAGTAACATAGATATTAATGCTATTCTTAATGATACCCATATACCCTGACATAAACGTAAAAAATTGTTACCTTCAAATAGTACTCGAATTCCCAAATCCTGCATAACGTACTCTCCTTTCTATTACTGTACAAATTAATGAAATTGGAAGTAAAATTATTAAATATGCTATTACTAACATAAGTAATGCTTCATCTGTCTTGTAATAAACTCCAATTAAATCCTTTGCTACAAACATTAAATCTGCTAAAGCAACAGCACTAAACACTGAAGTTTCTTTTATTAAAAAAATAAAATTAGCACATAAAACAGGTACTGAAGTTTCAAAGGCTTGGGGCAATGCTATGTGCCAAAACACTTGCATTTTTGTCATTCCCAAACTTAACGCTGATTCATGGTGTACTACAGATACATTTTCAATTCCTGAACGAAATGCTTCTGCCATATAACTTCCTCCTAAAAAAGCTAGTCCTACAATTCCACAAGCCTCTGAACTTAATGTAATTCCTATCTTTGGCAAACCAAAGTATAAAAAAAATAATTGAATTAATAATGGTGTATTTCTTGATAGCTCAATATATATTGATACTATAGTCTTTAACACTGGTATTTTCATAGTCTTAATTAAGCTACATATAATTCCAATAATTAAGGATAGTAATATTCCTATAGCTGCAATTCTAATAGTTAAAATTCCAGCTTCAATATATAAATGATAATGTGTCTGAATAAAATTAATATCCAATTTACCCCCCCAATTAATAATATTATGATTATATAATTTATTATCTTATCTATTATTTTGTTTATTGGATTTTACATTAATAACTTTCCCTACTTTTCCGATAAGAATACTATAATATTCTTTTTATTGATTGTTAACATTTTTTAACTATAATTCCTTTTAATAGTTATAAAGTTTTTATAAAAACAAAAAACACTAGGGAAATAAACTCTAGTGTTTAATTAATTTATCACTTTAACTATATTTAATAAAAATTTTAACTATATTTAGTTAATTGATAATGATTATTGATTTTAATATATTTTAAATATATACTCTTATTTATTACAAGTTGGACTTTATAGTAACAACTCACAACAAATATATTCATAGGAGGTTATTATGACTTTTTTAATTTCTATTATTTTAGCAATTATTATTATTTTTATAGGGCGCGATTTCATAAAAAAACACTCAAAACTTTGCTATGCTTTATCAACAATTATATCAATCTCATTAATTGTTGCTTCATATAGCGGAGCTCTTTCAAATGTATCACCCTTCATCAAAGAGCATATATTACCTTTATTTACGAAAAGTACTTTTGCAACATCACTATTTGTAGTAGTTATGTATACAGGAGCTTTTAAAAATGGAAGTAAGCTAATGAAATTTTTAATGCCAATTAGAGCTGAGCTATCTATTATAGCAAGCATTCTTACTCTTGCTCATAATATTATTTTTGGTAGATATCATTTTGTAATATTATTTACAAATCCTAAATCAATGTCAATTAATATGCTTTTAGCTGCAATTATAAGTGTAGTTTTAATTGCTATTATGTTTCCACTTATGATTACATCTTTCCCAAGTATTAGAAAGAAAATGAAATATAAGACTTGGAAAAAGATTCAAAGATTTGCTTATCTTTTTTATGGATTAATTTATGTGCATATTATGCTTATAATGCTTCCAGTTGCCAAAACTGGTAATTCACAATATATACTGAATGTTTTAATTTATAGTTTAGTATTCTTAACATATGCTGTAATGCGTATTAATAAAGCTTTAAATAAAAAATCATCAACTAAAGTGCAAGCTACTATAAACTAAAATAATGAACCCATTTAAACATAATACTTAAATGGGTTCATTATTCTATATATAAATCTTTTTATCCCTTCTTCACTCTCAAAATAAATAAAATTGTAACTTTTTCTTTTATCACTTAATTATATTATACGCTAATTCCTATTTATTTTTAGAATATTCATCTGTATCTAAAATTGCTTTAATAAAGTTTTCTTCTGTTACTTCATATGGAGTGCAATACCATTCTGTTACTCCTTTCATTTTATGAACCATCTTTTCAACATCTTCCTTCTTAATGCCTATATCATCTAAGCATGTAGGAAGTCCTATGCTCTTATTGAACTCATAAATTCTATCACGTTTTTCAAACTGCTTATCATAAGTTAATAAACATAACACTCCAAAAGATACTATTTCCCCATGAAGATGACCAGCACATTCTGGTACAACTGTTGAACCATAATAAACACAATGAGCTAAACTGCTATTATAATAATACTTTTCCGCATCACTAGTTAAGTTTGAAACCAAACCTGTACTTATAATAATATCCAAAGCTATTTGTTCTAATTCATATGATGTAGTGTTACGTCTACAATCTTCTAAAGCCTTAGCCGAAAAACTTAATAATGGTTCATCACAAGCACGACTTAATTGAACTCCTAATAATGGTGTATGTGTAAGTTCTTTTCCTCTTGTTGCAAGTAACACTTCAGATTCTTTTGATAATGCATCTCCAATACCTGCCCATAAAAAATTATCTGGTGCTTCTGCTATTATTCTTGTATTAATAAAAGTATGAATTGCTGGTTCACTTGGATAATAATAATCTCTAAAAGTATCATCAGCATTGTACATTACTGCAATAGCTGTACATGCTGCACAGTTAGATGCTATTGTAGGAAATGAAAACATTGGCTTATCCAACTTATCTGATACAACTTTACATGTATCAATAGCTCTTCCTCCACCTACTGCAAAAATAATATCTGCATTCTTAACTTTTGCGTTATTTAGTAAAGCTTCTACATTTTCATATGAAGAATTTCCTCCATACCAAATGAAATCTAATACTTCTATATTAGATCCATTTATACCTTCTAAAATATCACTTTTTGCTTTAGATATAGCCGTTTTTCCCCCAATCACTACTACCTTTTTACCATATCTTCTTGTAACATATGGTATCCTTTTATAGGAATCAATTCCTATACTATAACTTGGTAAAAATACACTATAATTTGTCATAAATATCCCCCTCTTTGTAAAAATATACATTTGTATATTATCCATTATAATACTATAATGCTTTTATTTGCAAAATAAAAAAAACAGTATCTCAATTTAAATAACAAGATACTGTTTTTTAATGTATTTAGATTTACCTATTTTTCTTTACTCCAATCAATAACTACAACAGGTTTTATTAAATCTGCTGGTTTATCCTTCATAAGCATTAAAGCTTCTTCAATTTTATCAAAACCTTCAAATTTATGAGTTATAAGTTTGCTAGTATCAATCTTTTTAGTTACTAATAAATTTGCCATTTTTTCCATCTTTAATCTTCCACCAGGAGTAAGACCTGCATTTATTTTCTTATGGCCCATACCAACTCCCCATTCAACTCTTGGTATCTTAATAAATTCGCCCTCTCCTAGATAATTTACATTACCTATACTTCCTCCAGCTTTTAACATTTTTATAGCTTGTGAAAAAGTATCAACATCTCCACCAGCTATTATAACCTTATCTACACCTTTTCCATTTGTTTTAGCTAGAACTTGTTCAACTATATCTCCTTGCTTATAATTTATTATTTCTGTTGCTCCATATTCCTTTGCTATTTTAACACAGTTAGGTCTAGATCCTACTGCAAATATATGAGATGCTCCCATTTTATTTGCCCCTTGAACTGCCATTAATCCAACTGGTCCTATTCCAATAACACAAACACTATCTCCTAATTTAATATCAGCTAACTCTGCTCCATGGAAACCTGTTACTACCATATCGCATAACATAACTGCTTCAGCTGGATCAATTCCATCTGGTAAAAGTGCAAGATTAGCATCTGCTTCATTTACATGAAATTTTTCAGCAAATACACCATCCTTAAAATTAGAAAACTTCCAACCTGCAAGCATACCACCTGAGTGTTGAGCATATCCATTTTGCGCTTCTATTGATCCCCAATCTGGAGTAATAGCTGGTACTATTACCTTATCACCAACTTTAAAATCTTTAACTAGTTGTCCAACTTCTACAATTTCACCAACAGCTTCATGGCCTAATATCATATCATGCCTTTCTCCAATAGCTCCAGCCCAAACAGTGTGTATATCAGATGTACATGGTGCTACTGCTATTGGTCTAACAATAGCATCTAATGGCCCACATACTGGTTCTTCTTTTTCAATCCACCCTGTTTTTCCTATCCCTAACATTGCAAATCCTCTCATAATTAACAACTCCTTTATATTATTTTTTTACATTGACTAACACAATCGCCCTTATAAACGTTTTCATATTGATGTATTCTAATTATTTAATATTACTATAAATGTTAAGTTAGAACAATTTTACAGTAATATTTTAACATATTTATTTATACATAGAAACCCTTTAATTAATTTACAAACAAGTTTTTTATTATTTCTATTCTTTGTAAAAATATATTATATTTGATAGCATATAACTAAATTTAGCATCCTAGTGAATATTGCCTGATATAAAAAATACACACTATATATTTTTTATATCAGGCAATTAACTTAAATTCCACAAATATATCAATCTCTTATTCTTATACAATTAAATGTTTTTAATAATATTAAATACACAATTCCAACACAGCTAACAGCTATTATTGTATTTACTTCAATCACTAAAGTATTATGTGTCAACACACTCCAAATTAACCTTCCAAATATAGTTGATATTATGCCAAAAATCATAGGCATAACTACCCAATTTAATAAATTTATTTTAATATTTGTAACCTTAACTACTGTAAAAAAGTTTAAAGTAAAACTAAATATTGTAGATATAAATATTACTATAATTAATCCTTCTATTCCTTTTATAGGCACTAAAAAATATATTCCTAAAATCTTTAATATAGATTCCATAATCTGATATTCCAATGATTTTACCTGCTCATTTAATCCATTTAAAATTCCTCCCATAATCATATCAAGGTACATAAATGGAATTATAAAAGAAATCACCTTAAAAATCATTCCTATATCTTGCCTATTATAAATAGCCATAGATAATTCATTATAAAATGTAAAAAATATAAAAAAGGATATAATGCCTATTATACTTGTAAATCCAATACTTCTATTAATTATACTATTTAATCTTTCCTTATTATTAATAGCCCTAGCTCTAGAAATCTCTGGCATCAAAACCATTGCTAATGACATAAGTAATGTTGCTGGAAACATTATTATAGGAAACACCATCCCCATAACTCCGCCTAATGCACTTATGGCCTCACTTTCAGACATTCCAAACTTTATAAGTGATAGTGGTATTAATATCATTTGAACAGTACTAAATATAGACATAAGATATGAATTAGCCGCTATAGGCACAGATATTTTAAATAATCTTTTAGTCAATCCCTTTGTATTTTCTTTGATAGTAATTAAATATCTACTTTCCTTATTGTCCAACTTATATGCCATAAATACATAAAAACAAGATAATATATCACTTATTGCAGCTCCTAATACAAGAACAGCACAACCATATTCTAAGTTTATTGATACTGCTAAGTCTAATAATAATATTATTACTGAAATTTTAATAAACTCTTCTGCAAGCTGAGTTGTTATTGGTATAAAAATATCTCTAACAGCATAAAAATACCCCTTTAAGCATGCTGATATTGAAATAAAGGGAATACTTGCTGCAAATATTTTTAATGAAAGTATTACTCTTGTGTCTTTTAAAAGTAATGATGCTATATCTTTTGAAAAAACACTTAATATAATGCAAGCTGTTATTCCTAATACTCCGCATATTGTACATGCTTTAAGCATTACATACTTTACATTATTATACTCTTTTTTTGATACTTCTTCTGCTACAATCCTAGTTACTGCTGAACTTACTCCTGAAGTTGCAAAAGTTATTGCAATCATACTTACTGTACCAATAAGCTTATATAATCCCATTCCTTCTGTACCAATTTCATTAGATATGTATACATTAAATATAACACCTATACTTCTCATTATCATCATTGTAGCAGTTAGTAATATTGTATTTATAAATAAATTTTCTTTTTTTCTTTCCATATAGTCCCTCTTTTATTATTCTATATATACTATATGTTAAGCATTTATAATAAATTACTTATATCAACTTCTATATTTTCATTATATACTTAATCATCATATATATTTTTAAGCTTCCCTATATCTACCAAAGAATAATACAAAAAGAGTAGATAGATTTGTTTTTTACACAAATCTATCTACTCTCCCTATTTTTGCACTAATTTAACTATTAAAAGTTAACATCCTTTGTTTCACCTGCTTCTTTATTAATAATCTCCCAAAACTCTTGCTCAGTAATTATTTCTATTCCAAGTTGCTTAGCCTTTTCTAACTTACTTTTCCCTGCCTCTTCACCTATAACAAGCATATTTGTTTTACCACTTATACTTGTTGGAGAATCTGCTCCATACCTTATAGCCATAGCTCTCATTTCTGCTCTACTTTTAGACATATCACCAGTAAAAACTATCTTCTTTTTATTAAATATATCCTTTATTAAGTTATTTTTAGCAAACTCAATCATTTCCTTTTCTTCTGCAACTTTTTCCTTATCCTTTGCAAACTTTCTAAATCTATTAGGTTTTACTGTGCTTTCACTATCACTTTTACTTTCTTTATTATCCTTCTTTGAAGTTGAGTTTGATGTTTGTATAGTTAAAGCTGACCATCTTTCTGGCTTTATAAATTTCAATAACTCTAATAAATCTAAAACATCTTGTAATGCATTATGAGCTTGTCCTTTTTTAATATTGTAATGCTCTAATAAATTAACTAATTTATATGATGGCAAAATCTCTTTTTGCTTTATTGTATTCATACTACAATAAAATTCTTGTTTATCTTCAACCCATCCCCAATATCTTAAAAAGTTTCTATCAAAACTTGCATTATGAGCTAATAAAGGATATCTATATTTTTTAATTAAATCTTTAAACTTTTTCTTTAGCTCTTCATTTTCTTCAATAGCTTCTAATCCATCACCATATCCATTTTTATATTTTTCCTCATCAGTAATTACTGCTAAGTGTAAAGTATCTATTACTCTATAATCTTCAACAACAACTGCTGCTACTTCTCTTATTCCATCAGCAGGACTAAAGCTTCTTGGTGTTTCTATGTCTACAATAATAAATCTTTCTTTTTTCTGCATATCTATTAAGTAATCTGGATGTATGCTATGTAACTCACCATTTATATCTAATATTATTTCATTATTATCTACTATTCCAACAACATCACATTCTACAGCATCTTTTGTATATGCTCCTTTATAATATAATGTTTTAACTTCATTAGCTTTAGGACTAATTATTTTTAACTCTTTTAAAACTTCTATTTTGTCTTCTTGTGACTCAAATTTTCTCCACTCTCTTTTTGGACTTATCATAACTTTATACCTCTACTCTAATTTTAATAATCTTTCTATAATTTCATTTATAACATATATTTTTTATTTAGGCTTGTATTTTTAATTGAATATTAAGAAAAACTAACAATAAACAATTAAAATTATAATATATAAGAGGTAAAAAAATGTTTATTCCTAAAAGAGTTATATTTGAAAAAGATTCTTTAGATACTGAAGTTGGTAAAAATATTTATGATAAAATAAAAAATAATCCAAATATTGAAATTATAAATGCTTCTTCTAACAGAATTAAAACTCATATACCTGGTGATAATTTATTTGATCAATACAGATCTGGAAAACAAACATTAGTTGTAGGTGAACGTAAAAGTTTAAAGTTCCAAACTTGTAAGCCTTCTGCTAATTATCAATTACCATTAGTTAGTGGATGCATGGGAAGATGCGAGTATTGTTATTTAAATACACAACTAGGTGATAAACCATTTGTAAGGGTTTTTACTAATATTGATGATATATTAAACAAAGCAAAACAATATATAGATGAAAGACTACCATCAATAACTATCTTTGAAGGTGCAGCAACTTCTGACCCAATTCCACTTGAACCATATACTAATGCTTTAAAGAAAACAATAGAATTTATGGGGAAAGAGGAAAAAGGAAGATTTAGATTTGTAACTAAATATAATGATGTAGATACCCTATTAGATGCAAAACATAATAATCATACTGAAATTAGGTTTAGTATAAATACCCCAAAAGTAATAGATACCTATGAACACTATACTGCATCTAGTGATGCACGAATTGAAGCTGCTGTAAAGGTTGCTAATGCTGGATATCAAATAGGATTTATAATTGCTCCTGTTTTTCTTTATGATAATTGGCAAGATGAATATAAAGCTTTAATTGAAAGTATAAGAAATAAATTACCTAGTGGATTTAATAATCCTATTATTTTTGAAGTTATATCTCATAGATATACCACTAAAGCTAAAAATAGAATACTTGAAATTTTTCCTGAAACAACTTTACCTATGAATGATGAAGATAGAAAGTTTAAATATGGTCAATTTGGATATGGAAAATATATATACTCTAAAGAGCAACTATCTGAAATGAAAGATTTTTTCACTTCACATATAAAGGAAGTATTTCCAAATAGCATAATAAAATATATAATTTAATTACACTAATATTTATTATTGTAAAATTTCTATTATACTCTCTTTTACTTGGCTCTACAATTTAAATAGAGCCAAATTTTAATTTTCTTCCTTTTCCTGAATCACTGATATTTACTATTTCTTCAAGATATATATTAAAATATACTCATTATCTATAAAATACAGCTGTAATCATAAAATTAGTGCCATACTTTTCATTTTCTATAATCCCACTATCTCCCCATTTACCAAAGCCAGCTTCAACTGCTAAAGGTCTTAAATCTCCATAGATAGAAAATACTCCTTTAGACCATACTTTTTTATATCCATATCTTTTAACAATCCTTTTAACTTCCTTTAAATTTTTATCTGATATACTTTTAACCTTAAATATATCCTTAGAAATTTTAAAAAACTTTTTATAAAATAAAGTACTATCACAATAATGCGCAAATATTAAACAATTAGTATTGTTGCTTATTTTTATATTGCCTTTAAGAATTACATTGTTACTCTCAGCTATTTTATATGCATCATTAATTAAAGAATTCATATTTATCTCTCCAGATTAAACATATTTTCTTTTATTATTTACAATTCTTAACTGTTATATGTATAGATTGATAATACTGTGCTTTCTAAAGCTTTGTTTGCCATATTTACTATCATTACATATGATAGCATATATCACTATTTAAGATTATACATCATCTCTTATTGTCTAAAGGCTTAATATAAGTTAATATGATTTTGACTTTATATTATTATAAAGTTATACTTAACTTACAAGCTAATCAAAACAAGTTTGCAAAACATAATATCGCGGGGTGGAGCAGTTGGCAGCTCGTTGGGCTCATAACCCAAAGGTCGTAGGTTCAAGTCCTGCCCCCGCAACCAAAATCAAATCTTATATTTTTATAGGATTTATTTTTTTGCATAAATATTTAAGGGTATATACTGATTCTTTCTAGAAATCACTATATACCCCTTCTTATGCCTTTAAAATACTTTTTTAAATATACTAGCTATTAATTTCTTAGTTACTCCCACTGGAATATCTTCAAAATATAAGCTTTCCTTTAAAGAATCATTATTCCAATATTTAAAATCAGCTATTGAAAAATCATCTTCCTTGGATAAATTTTTCCACACCTGAAACATAATAAGTGATTTTAATTTAGGTTTATGAACCTTATGTGAATTTAACTCCTTACTAAAGACTTTAGCACCTTTAATTATCTTATTTATATTTTTATCACTTAATTCAGTGGCTCTATATGCTATAGGTAATGTTTGTATATAATTAACATTCCAATAACTCATTACTTTCTTAATATACTTTGCAGTACTAGTATGACCTGCTCCTGCAGTTGTTGTAATTATTAATACTTTTTTATTATAAAACTTAGGTCTATGAAAATTATAAGACATATGATCTATAAAATTCTTTAATGTTCCTGATACCTGCATTGAGTAAACTGGAGTTGTAATAATAAAAGCATCTGCTTCTTCCATCTTTTTAACTATAGGTTCAATATATGAGCTATGTGGACAATTTTTTTCACCTTTTTTTATACAATTAAAGCAACCAATACACAATGGAATTTTTTCTTTTGATAATTCAACAACTTCAAATTCGAAATTACCGTTCCTTTTCATTTCTTCTTTTACTCTGTTTAATACATCCCAGGTATTACCTCTTCGTGGACTTCCATGTATAATTAAACATTTCATTTAATAGCCCCTTAATTATCATTATTTTCTATAAATATTATATTCATCTTATTCATTAAGATTATCATTGAAATTTAATACAAGGTGTTTTCTATATAGTTTTTCAATTATTATTATAAATAACTCATAATTGTCGCCTCTATGCCTACCTACTGTCTACCTATTTATCCATTGCAAACCCTGTAAAATAGCCACTGTCGACCTGTCGATCTAAATTTTAATTGTATATAATATATTATTATATATATATTTAATTTTTTACTCTATTATATATATTATTTTTTAGGTAGACATGTAGACACTATTATTATTTATAGTCTTAAAGCTTGTATTTATAAGGTTTTTCAGGTGTCTACCTAAGTTAAAATTTAGGGCGACACAAGGTCGACAAAGTCGACACTTATTTAATTACTTTCTATATATAATATATACTTAATTACTTATTTTTTAATTTTATCTAAATTTAATTCTTAATATTACTTTAATTTACCTTAATACAAAGTATATTTAACCAAGTAATATCTCCTCTTCCTGGAAGAATATCAATTGTTTTGTATATTTTTTCAACTTTTAAATGTTTAATTCTATTTATTAGTTCATTAAAAGTTTTTTCAGTATAACAATTAAAATATCTTCCCTTTTCATCAATATACTCATTTTCACCATATTTAAAGGACATATAAAATACTCCATTAGTTTTTAAATTTAATGATACATTTTTTATTACATCTACTATATCATTTTTATTTACATGAAGTAATGAAGCACAGGCCCATATACCATGAAAGGTTTTATTTAATTTTATATCTTCAAATTTACTACAAATTACTTGTTGTCCAATTATTTTACTAGCAGCAACTGCTAATTCTTTTGAACCATCAACTGCAGTAACATTGTATCCTTTTTTTATGAATTCAAGACTATCTCTCCCTGAACCACATCCTAAATCAAGTATATGGCCACCTTTTGGTATGTATTTTAGGAAATCTTTATATATATGGCTCATGTCTACTGATAGTGTAGTTTCTATATATGATTTTGAATTATTATTGTAAAAATCTAATGTGTTGTTTTTCACTTTGTCACCTTACTTATTATATTAATTAATAAACTTTTTTTAATATAATTCCTTCCTTAAATCCACCACACTCTTTAAGTTTTTCTTTTCTCTTATTAAGTAAATCCTCTTCAGTATATCCAAGATTATGAGCAAGACCAAATAATACTTCCATAACATCAGTAAGCTCTTCTAAATTTTTATCCTCTAAATATTCATTAACCTCTTCCATTAATTTAGCTTCAAGCAATTCTCTTCTTTGTTCCATATTAGCAATTTCTATATCACATTCTTTTCCTGATTTTTTTATTACTTCTGGAATTAAATCTCTAACTAATTTATTATAAACTTTCATAATACACCTCTAAAATAATACAAACAAATTAAAAGAAGCCATAATAAATGACCTCTTCTAACTCTATTATATACTATTTTTCATTACTAAAAAATCTATTCTTATAATAAGTTGCAACCCTTAAATCAATAGCATCTTTCATATGTTTTTTAAAAGATTCATTACTTATAATATCTCTAATATCATCTTGAAGTGAAATTAAGCATCCATCTTTACTTTTAAAGAAATCACCATGAGTCTTAATTAAAAATTTAATTGGATTATTTTTAGCTAAGCTAACATACTTCTTTTTATCCCAGTTCATAAAATCACTAGTTCCCTTGTCCTTAAGCATATCAACCTTATTAGATCCTTTTCTATAAAAATCATAAAAACTTTTATAAATATCATCTTCTGATATTTCCATCTTTATATCTCCATCATTATAAAAAGCTATTAAAACTGGCATCTTATAAGTTTTACTCATACTAGTAGTTTCAATCATATTAATAAATTCTCTTCCTCTAGAGTTATATAATATTTCTTCATCATCAGTTAATTTATCATTTTCTTTTATATATTCTAGATAATTAGAAAATGGATTCATTGCTTTACTTTTACTTTTTATATTTTGATAAACTTCATCATCCATATAAGTAAAAAACTCTATTCTAGTTGGTCTATATCCTAACATATCAGATACAATTTCAAACTGCTCTTTAATTTTATCCTTGACTTTCATTTCTCTTTCAGCTTGATTTTTAAAAATATCTATTATTCTGAAATCAAAGTCAACAATACATTCTTCAGGAAATTCATAATCACTTTGCCTATTATTCTTAGATTCTATTGATGAATACTCTTTTCCACTTAATAAAAATGGCACTAAATTTGCTTTTTTATAATTTCCTATAAAATCAAGCACATTTAAGTATGTCTTATCTTTAGATTTTCTTAGCCCTCTTCCAAGCTGTTGTAAGAAAATAGTTGATGATTGTGTAGGTCTTAAAAACATAACCATATCTATTGCAGGTATATCTAGTCCCTCATTAAACATATCTACTGAAAATATAACCTTTAACTCTCCAGAAGTTAACTTAGATAAAGCCATATTTCTCTCTTCAGAATATTCTCCTTTTTCTCCACTATAAACAGCAACTGATGGAATATTATTTTCATTAAATATCTTTGCCATATATTCTGCATGATGTCTTGATGTACAAAATCCCATTGCTCTTTTTGAATTATATTTTAGGTAATGATTTAATATAAGCTTTCCTCTTTTATTTAACATTAAAGCTTCTTCTAATTGTTTATCATTATATTTACCATTTTTATAATCTATATCTTCATAATTTACAGTTTCATCATAAATACCATAATATCTAAAAGGTACTAGCCACCCTTTATTTATTGCCTCTTTTAATCGTACTTCATAAACCATGTTATAATCACAAAGTGCAAATACATCTTTAGAATCAAGTCTTTCTGGCGTTGCAGTAAGTCCTAATAAAAACTTTGGAGCAAAGTAATCTATTATTTTCTTATAGTTATTAGAAACTGCATGATGGAACTCGTCAACTATTATGTAATCAAAATAATCTTTTGAAAAATATTCTTCCTTCAAATACTCTTCTTTCCCTAAACTTTGAACTAATGCAAATATAAATAAATTCTTTGTATCCTTTTGGTTTCCATAAAAGAATCCAATATCATCAGAATTTCTAACATTTTTAAAGCTTTGAGCTGCTTGCTTTATTATTTCTTCTCTATGAGCTACAAATAAAATTCTATTATATTTAGCTGAATCAAAGGCTGCTAGATATGTTTTTCCTATCCCTGTTGCAGCAACTACTAACCCCTTATCAAAACCTTCTTCTCTAGACTTTTTTAATGAATATAATGCTTCAATTTGTGCTCCTCTTGGCTCAAATATATTTATAACATTCTCTTCTTTGCTTTCTTCTTTTTCAATATCCTTATAAATATTAGGCCTTGTCCATTGTTTTGAATAATCTTTTAATACTTCATCAGTTATTATTAGTGAATGATTATTAAATAAATCTTCAAATGTATCATGAAATACTTTAAAATCATTTGGAGAATTTGATTTTAGAAATCTATAGTTCCATTCTATTGATGATGTTAATGCTCCTCTTGATATATTTGATGAACCTATATATATTTCACTATCTATTTGATTGTGAAACATATATGCTTTTGGATGGAAAGATTTATTGGGGTTATTGTAAAATCTTAAGTCTACTTTATCTTTTAGTTCTGATTTTAATAGGTATAGTGCTTGTGGTTGTGTTATTTTTAGGTAGTTTCCTGTAAGTATTCTTATTTTCACACCACGATTTAGTGCTTCTTTTAGGTCTTGTAGTAATAGTTTTACTCCTGATTCCATTAGAAATGATACTATTATGTCTATTGTTGTCGCTGTTTTGAAGCTTTGTTTTAGCTTTGGGTAGAGATAATCTTTATCTCCTATTGTTGCATTTGAAATATCATTAATATTACAACTAATATCTTTTTCTAATATACTTTTAATATTCTGTATTCCTTTTATACTATTTACCATACTTCATCCTTAAATTTTTATTTTTATTAATCTATAATAAATTATTTATAATTATATTTTAACATAAATATATCAAAATACTTTTTGAATTTAACTAATAAACATCAATAAAAATAAATAACTTCCTACATATCTATACCATCATATATTTAAATTTAATTAAAATTCTAATACTTATTCCCTTAAAATCTTATAGCAAACTTAAAATATATTATATTTATATTAATATTCAATTATTTTAAGTCATATTTTGTCGTATTTTTATAATTGATATTGCTAATAATCCCATATATACTAACTTATTGGATAACAAACTGTATCCAACGCAGACTATTTTACAAATATGGGGGAATTTATTTTGAACAAAAGATTGAAAAATTTAATAAGCTTTACACTTATTGCAGTTTTTCTTGGTAATCCATTTACTGCTAATTCACATAGTGGTAGAACAGATTCAAATGGAGGACATAAAGATAATAAAAATGTATCAGGACTTGGTTCTTATCATTACCATTGCGGAGGCTATCCAGCTCATTTACATAATAATGGGGTATGTCCTTATAACTCTAGTAATTCTAATAGTTCTACTTCTTCTAGCAGCAATGCTGATGCAGAAGCTAAAAGAATTGAAAATGCTAAAAATGAAGAAAGAACTAAAGGATATAATCAAGGTTATGAAGATGGATATAACGAAAAAACTAATAATCCATCATCTTATCAGTCATCATATCAAAGTAATTTTGATGAAGGCTACAATGAAGGATTTAAAAATGGAAGCAAAACTGTAGAAGATGAAAAAGCTGAAATTCTTGAACTTGCTACTAATAATGGTAATAACGACGGTTATTCTGGACTAGAAAATCAAAGCGAATCATATAATGGTAAACATATAGATTATTATAAAACTAATTATAATACTGCCTATAGTGCTTCATTAACTAAAAGAAATGATGAAATTTTATCTGCTAAAAATTCAGCTTTTATTGTAACATTAAAAGGAGAAAACTTAAATGAAGCTGATTATCCTACAGAACACTCTAAAGAAGCTATGAAAACAGGATATACTCTTGCAACATCTTTACTTAAAGATTATATTACTGATGCTCCTATATTAGGACTATCACTAAAAGACTTTAAAAAATTCTATAAGGATAAAGAAAATGTAACATTAAATGATATTAATGCTGATTCATTTATTAATATAGATAGTTCATCAAAGAAAAAAATTAAATCAATTAAATTTAATTTAACTTCAATTAAAGATATAGATTTCTCAGATGAATCCTTACAATGTTTAGTTAATTCATATTTAACTACTGAAGTATTAGAATCCTATAAAGTTCAATCCGCTTATAGAAGAGAAAGTGATAACTCTATTTATTATGTCTATAAACTAAAACGTACTAGTAAAATTAAAAGTGCTATTCCTAAAAACTTTTATATTATTGTTTCTTCTATTGATAATAATTTTAATGAATTATATATCACAGAAAAAGAGCCTACATTAATTAAGAAAAATAAAAAAACTGGCAAAATATCAATTTAACAAAGGTGGATTTAACCACCTTTATTTATTAAAAGATACTGTAGATAGATTTGTTTAAGGGAGAGTAGATAGATTTGTGTAATAAACAAATCTATTTACTCTCCCTATTAAAAAATATTTCCGCCCTTTAAACCTTTACTTTATATACCTAAATACCAAAATCATACTCATGTAACATTCTTTCTATAGTAGTTTCATATATTGAGCATAAATCCAAATTAGGTTGTATTGTTATAAATCTTATTTTGCTACACTCCATCCTAGATAAAAATTTATCTATAACTCCTATTCCTAAAGGCTTAATTTCTTCATTGTCATATGAAGATATAACATTAACCTTTGCTGAAATTAAAGTAATTACCTCTATAACATCTCTACCTATTAAGATTACATCACAAGTTTTTGGAATAAAATCATCACCATAAGGTACTTCTATAGTTTCATTAAATAATATCCTTACATTTTCACTTTGCATTTCATCTATTCTGTCAACTATTACTTTAAAAGATATAAATGATAATAATTCTGCATAATCTGAAAACCCGTACTTTAATCCTAAAGCTATTATCTCTTCTTGAAATTCTTCTCTTTCAATAAAACCATAATTCTTTTCTAGCTTTAATATAGTCATTTCCTTGACGAATTCTTCATTTAATTCCTTTGCTACACACTTAATCTCCATAAAATCCTCCACCTTTTAATTAATCTTTTACCCCTTATTAATATCTTTTCATATCTTTAATGAATCTCTTAACTTAATTTACAATATTCTTATGTATTCATTAAGAATTTCACACTTTTTTTCTTATAAATTTTAAAGGCAGTAATAAGACTTGATTTTTCACACCCCTTATTACTACCTATTCTTATTAAATTAGCTCAATTTACTCTACAGTAAACTTTGTAACAGTTCTTTCAGTTACTTGAGCTGAGTATTTTGATACTAAAACACCCTTTTTATTTTCAAAAATATTATTTTCAATTAAGCTATCCATTAAAGCTTGTACTTCATCATTTGTTATACCATCCTTAACATCTGAAATAGAGATATTAGTTTTTTCCCCTGTTTCAGTTAAAAAAGTCATTGTTAATGTATATTCCATAATTCACACACCCCCATATTATTATTCTTGAATTTGAGATAACTCAGTTACATAGAAATTTCTAGTATTTGCACTAAGTAAATCTGCAATTAATGTAGCTACTGCTTGAACTTTTTCAATCTCAGCATTTGCTAATAAGTTACCTATTTTCTTTTTTGTAAAGGTTGGATTCCCATCCTTATCGCTTCCTGATTGTACTTCAATTGATAGTACTGTGCTTTCTAAAGCTTTATTTGCCATAATAAATTCCCCCATTTCATTTTATTTTGTAAGTTTTTTTATTTTTTTGCCTTACACTTAAGATATATACATGAAAAAGGAGTTTTTACAGATTTTATTTATTTTTTTCAAATAAATAAAGGCCCTACAAAACGTAAAGCCTTACTTATAGCAATATCCCTTTCTCTTCTAGGATGAAAAGTAAAATTATCTTGAATTTTCTATAATTTTTGATACTTCTCCAAAAGATTCATCCTTAAGAGCCTTTTCAAACTCTTTCATTATCTCTCTATTAGGAATCCTTAAGTATCCATCATGGTAAGATAAAAAAACTAAAATAATCATTACTGAATAAATTTCTTCTTTAGTTCTTGGCTCTCTCTGACCAGCTCTAAATTCTTCATCTATAAATATTAATATTATTCTACTATAAATAGCAATTTTATTCGAATAATTATTTTTCATTAATCGTTCCTATATGGGCATATATTTTTTTACAATGTGTTGAATACAAAAAATGAGAGCTAAAATTAGCTCTCATAGTTGTACTAAAATTATATATTATAGCTTTTTCTAAGTTCTTTTATTTTTTCTATGTCACTTTTATTATGTGCTTTTTCCAACCCTTTTCTTAAATTAAATAATTGTAATGGTATTAAAGGGTACATCTTCTTTTCTATCAGTTCTTCATCACTATATTCCCAATACTTCATTACTGATACAGTATATGTAAATTCCTGCTCATTAGGAAATACTATTCTTAACCTTAATTCATCTTTTATATTTTTATTTTCTTCAAAGAATATTACTTTTTGCTTTGGAAAATATATTGTTCTTACATCTTCATTATATCCTACAATTTATTATTCTTAAACAAAATACCAAATATTTATCTAGTTTATACATTAATAGATACTTCTAAAACCTTATATATTTTACTACAACAACCTAAAATGTGTTAATATATAATAAATCACAAAAATTAAAACTTCTTTTAAAATATAAATAAAAATATATAGGAGAGATTATATGAACATTAATAACCTAAAAATACGTAATGCAAAAATAAATGACATAGAAAAAATATTAGAAATTGAACATGCTTCTTTTGATAAAAATATTCGTGAAGATAGACAAGTATTTATTGATAGAATTGAAACCTTTAATGATGGTTTCTTAGTTGCCGAATATGAAAATGAGATAATTGGATATATTTGTTCTGAAATATGGCCATATAATGAAAATCTTAAAGAAAGTGATTTTTTATTAAATCATTCTATTAAAGAAAGCCATAAAACTAATGGTAATGAATTATATATATCATCTTTCGCTATTTCACCTAAAGCAAGAAAATATGGAATAGGTAAAATACTATTTAATTACTTAATTGATAATGTAGATAAATTAATTAAAGAACCTAAATCTCTTTTATTAGTAGTAGCTGAAAATTGGACATCGGCTAGAAATATCTATATTAAGAATGGCTTTTTTGAAGTCTGTATATTAAAAGATTTTTTTGATTATGGTGGTATTGAACCATTTAAAGCAGATGGTATAGTAATGAGAAGGTTGTTATAGTATATAATTTAATAATAAAAAAGAAAAAATTTGAGGTGAAAATAAAATGAAAAATAAAACTTTAAAAAAACTTGGTTTTATACTACTAGGTTTAATTATTATTGCTCTTATATTTATAATTTCATTTTTTACAACTTCTTATGGGCCAAGCACTCAAGCTATGGCTAATTTAGAAGATTCTACATTAGTAGATGTAACTGTGGATAACTTCATAAGCTTTGCTCCAGAAAATACAACTGCAACAACAGGTTTAATAATATATCCTGGGGCTAAAGTAGAACCTGAGGCATATGCCCCACTTGCCAATAAAATTGCCCAAGCTGGCTATGAAGTTATTATAACTCCTATGCCATTAAACTTTGCTATATTTGATAGTAATGCTGCTGATGAAGTAATATCAAAATTCCCTAATATTAAAAACTGGGTCATTTCTGGTCATTCATTAGGTGGAGTAATGGCTGCTAAATATGCTAGTGAAAATAGTAATATTAAAGGTGTTATTTTTTACGCTTCATATCCTCAAGGTGATGAACTTAAAGATTCTAATATTGAAGTTACTTCGATTTATGGTTCTCTAGATGGTGTTGCTAATTTAGAGAAAATTGTTGGCTCTAAAGATCTTTTGCCAACTTCTACAACTTTTGTTGAAATAACTGGTGGAAATCATGCTCAATTTGGTAGTTATGGTGAGCAATCTGGAGATAACCCTGCTGAAATATCTGTTGATGAACAAATAGAAAAAGCTGCTAATGCTTCAATTGAATTATTAGATAAAATTTCTAAATAAAAACAAAACAGTTGCGAAAGTATATTTTGCAACTGTTTTGTTTTTAACTAAAAATTATACAACTTTTACATTATCCAATATAAAACTCATAATTTCCTCTTCAGACTCAATATCACCTTTTATAGGATAACTATTCTTTAATTTTTCAAATTCTCCTAATACTTTATCTGCTTTTTTCTTATCCTCTAATACAATTAAATTATAAACATACATAAGCCTTTTTCTTGAAATATAACAATCAGTTACTTTTATATAGTTTCGTAACTCTTTTGTATAAAGTTCATCCACCTTTTCCATATTTTCATTTAATATTTCATAAAACAATAATTCACACTTTATTTCATTTTCATATAATTTTATAATATTAGGAGCATTATCTAATATATTTTCATAACATTCTTTTGCAAGATTAAAATCAAGTTTATCTTGATAATAATTTGCCTCCATGATCTTTAAAAATGTTACAAGAGGATTATTTAAATCTGCTCCTTCCCTTACATGAAACCACTCTATTGGCATGTCCTTAAATCTCATTCCTTTAGACAAAAGTCCATTTACCTTAAGTTGAATATAAAAACAATATTTTATAAACTTATCTCTTGAAATAGATATTGTATTATAACCATCATTAGAAATTCCACTAAGCTTCATTGGAATTCCATTACTTATAACACATATCACTCCTATTAAAATGAACTCACTTAACATAACTTTTATATATTGATTAGTATCTACTAACATTACTATTAGTAAGCATATAATAGAAGCTATAAAGTTCATTAATATTCCACCTAAATTGTATAAAACATAATTTATCTCTTCATAATTATTAGTTTTTGGCATCATTAAACATTGACCACCAGTACCTTTAATTTTAAACTTTTTTAACTTAAATTTTCCCTCATCTTTTACTATAGTAATACTACCAACCCTAAAAGATATAAATTCGTACCCAGATATTAATCCAAAAATTAAGTGTCCTGCTTCATGTATTATAAGTTGAATGATAAATGCAAAATAGAAAATAAAAATATATAATATAATTGTAAATATAGACATTTCAAAGGATAAGCTAGATTGCTCCATTTTTTCTCCTAATAAAAACCCTCCAAAAAAACCTAGTAATAGTATTACTAAACTAAAGCAAATATAAAATATAATCTTTTTACTACCTTTTTTCTTTTTCCTCATGTTTTCCTCCTAAATCATCCTACATATTACAAAGACTAAAAAGCTCCTGAGTCTCCTCCCCCTCCAGGTCCTGAGTCTCCTCCACACCCACCAGTGAAATCTCCTCCACTGAAAAAGTTACCTCCACCACTATCATCACCACCATTAGTGAAATTATTTGAAGAACTTGATGGATTTGCTATATGTAGTGCATCATTAGCCATATTATTAAACATTGTTATATATAAGAAATAATTATTCATGTACATATACTCTGAATTGCTAAAAGAATTAATATTTCCATTAGTATTAGATGTTACTGAATCTATAATTTCTTTTAATTGATTTTCTTTTACTTCTAATGCAGAAGCATAAATAACAGTCAAATCACTTAATGAATCATTATTTTCACCATTAAACTTATATATATTTTTCAAATACTTCTTATAAGCAATCCATTTATACTTTTCATTATACCAATTATTTTCAAGAATATTTTTATTTCTTATTTTAGTATAAAACCCTATATTTTCTCCATCACCTCTAACTTTTGTTAGCCAATAATTTAAATTATCTATAAATCTTTTAGCTCTCATACTTGAACAAAGTGAACTCTTTATTTCTCCAATAGAAAAACGTCCAGCGACTTCATAATCCTTAAACCAATCTAATAGGAAATTTAAGTGACTATATTCACTTTCCTTATTATAATCAGTTCTAATAAATACTAAATCATTGGTATCTTTAGTTATTTTTTCTTCTACTCTATAATAACCTTTATTAACTAAATAAAATAATGTTATATTTAACATCTCTTTAGATACCACTTTTTCATTCATTAATAAATTTACTAATGCTGGTGGTAAATCTGATGGTGGCTCCATAATAAATTCTTCTTCAGTAAATTTACCTTTTGCTCTATATTCACTCACTTCTTTATTAAAACCTCTTTTATCTATTGAAAATGCTGCAATAACTACACCTATTATTACAAACACTGTTATTGCAAAGGCAACATCTTTATTATTTTCTTCTTTTCCATAGTAATTAAAATCTTCCATTATATAATCATCTTCATAGCTTTCCGGTGATATCTCCCCAGCCATTGATAAATACTCTTTTTGAAATTTTAAGTCTATACCTATTAAAGTAGTTAGATTTTTAAAGTTAATATCTATAGAATTTTCTGTATTAGAAGCTGTAATATCTCCATCTCCATATATGTCATAATTTAAAACCTCAGTAGCGAAACTTGTATCTTTTAAAGTAATTTTAAGAGTACCTTCTTTAACAGAATCAATATTTTTAACGTTATAGAAATTCCAATATAGCTGTGAATAATCAGTATACTTTTTAGCTGCACCTTTTATAGTATAATTTAAATTAATATTTTTACTTTCATTGCTACTTTTACAAAATAGTTTAATTTGTATTGAGTCGGAGCTTTCTTTTATCTCATATGTATTGTTTTCTTCATTGTAGCCCTCTGTAGCTTCTATAATATTCCCTGAAGAGTCAATTATTGAAACACTATTAATTAAATACTGATCTGTTCCATTTAAGTTTAAATTTCTATAAATCCCATTGAACTCTCCATCAAACCTATACTGTAATATCTCATTTACTACTACATCACCATTTGCAAGTATTTGTGCATTAATGTTTAGATTATCAATAAAGTATTCTCTATTATCTGCTAATACATTTTTAGGTGTAATTAAGATAATAATAAT
>SKEA01000490.1_pt1 | contig 37964 bp, 33 predicted proteins | sample 4826601 | NCBI WGS metagenome assembly SKEA01 (sample SAMN11008821, study PRJNA524170) | human gut metagenome | biome: Human fecal sample; material: Feces; isolation source: fecal sample from pouch patient p13, p53 | host: Homo sapiens | place: Israel: Tel-Aviv | collected 2016-07-06 | reverse complement strand
ACTCCAGACTGCGCAACAGAGCAAGACCCTCTCTCCAGAAAAAAAAAAAAAAGGAAAAAAAGAAAGGAAAAAAAAAGAAAGAAATAAGTAATAAAAATTTCATAATTTTTCTCCATTAATATGTTTTATTAAATTAATACACTTTTTCAATATTTATTTAATTATTCATTAATAAACTTATCAATTATATATTTGGGTCTTTCTTTAGTTTCTATATATATTTTACCTATATACTCTCCTATTACCCCTAAACATAGTAATTGAATACCACCAAGCATCCATATAGAAGCTACTACTGTAGTCCAACCTTGAACAGTTTTTCCTGCCATCCATATAATTAGGAAATATAGAAGCGCTGCTAAGCTTGATATAAACATTAGTATTCCTACTGTTAATATTAGTCTAATTGGTTTAACACTAAATGAAGTTATTCCTTCAAATGCAAACGAAAGCATTTTCTTTAATGGATACTTTGATTCTCCTGCAAATCTTTCATTTCTTTCATATAATACAACATCACTTTTATATCCTATTAAAGGAACTATTCCTCTTAAAAACAAATTAACCTCTTTAAAATCTTGTAATGAATCTAATGCTCTTTTGCTCATAAGCCTATAATCAGCATGATTATAAACTATATCAACACCTAATGCTTTCATTATCTTATAAAATCCTTGAGCTGTAGTTCTTTTAAATACTGTGTCTGTTTTTCTTTCACTTCTAACTCCATAAACTACATCACAGCCATAATTAAATTTTTCAATAAATTTATCAATTACATTAATATCATCTTGTAAATCCGCATCCAATGATATTGCAGCATCACAATAACCTTTTACAGTCATTAATCCAGCTAATAAAGCATTTTGATGACCTCTATTTCTTGATAATTTAACACCTGAAAATATTTTATCATTAGAATTTAACTCTTCAATAATACTCCATGTCCTATCTTTACTTCCATCATCTACAAATGTAATTCTACTTTTATCTGATATTACTTTATTGCTAATTAATCCTTGTATTTTATCTTTAAGTCTACTTGCTGTTTCTCGTAAAACTTCCTCTTCATTATAACATGGCACTACTAGATATATTGTGTTCATTTCTTTCACCTAATCTCTTTTTCATTTTATAATCAAAAACTTTTTCCACTCCTGAAGTTGCAAAAATTATAAATAACCAACAAGCTATATATGCATATCTTCCTTGCATTTCACTTATTAAATAAAAGCAACCATATCCACATAATATTATATAAAAAAGATTAATTATCTTATTTTCATATATAATTCTTTTTTTATTAAATAGACTTATGAATGATAAAGAAATAATTGATATATATGCTAATTGAACTACAACTTTAGAATTTTCACTATTAATTACACCTATTTTTTCTGCTCCTGATTCACTCCATGAAATTCCTGACATATCTCCTTGTCCCCATTGTCCAATAAATTTACCACCATAAAATATAGCTAACCTTATTGGAGATGTTGTAGTTAAACGCTCTTTGATTATTTCAAGGGAAACATCTTTTACCTTATCATAATCATAATTATATTTTTCTGGAATTGCTGCATCTTCATCATTAAATCTACCAAAGCTTTCTATATTACTTCCTTTTAATATATTAGTTACTGCTGGTTCTTTTCCTTTCCATAAGTGAACTTCTGTTATACCTAAGGATTTTAATAAAAAACTACCTGAAACTAATACTGAAACAAACATTATTACTATAACTATACTACTTTTAATTTTAGATATTATTTTTTTATCCTCAAATATCAATATATACATTACATATGCAATTACCATAATAACTGCTACCATTCTAAATAAATTACCAATACCTAATAATAAACCACTTAAGGCTAATAATCCTAAAGACATATCTTTTTTAATAGCTTTAATGAAAAAATAAATACTTGCTAAATAGAACGGAATTGCTATATTTTCAGTTGCTAATACCCCAACATATGTAATCATTGGTTCAAATATTGAACTAATTCCTAAAGAAACTAATGCTAGGTTTTCTTCTTCAAATACTTCTAAAGAAACTTTATAAATTAAATACATAGTTATTATTGAAAAAATTAAATTTCCAATTTTTATTGTTAATACAGCTTGTCCAAATAATTTCATTATTACAGCCATATAAACTATCATGTAAGATAAATGTGGAAATCTTGCAATATAATTTACTCCAGTAAACAATGTATTATCATTATTTATTAACGCAATTGCACCATTATACAATGTTTCAAAATCTGAATATGGTTGCGTATTAACATTAATTAACCATAATATTCTTAATGTTAATCCAATGATCATTATCATTATTATCTTATTAGATAAATTAAGTGAATTTAATTTAATTACCTTATAAATTAAAAATATATTTCCAAAATATAGCGCAAGTATTATTAATGTACCTATATTGCTCCCCTTAGCGAAACTAATCATTAATAAACTACTTCCTAGGATTAAAGCAACAAATAATACCTTTAATATATTGATTACCAAATTTATAAATATTTTTTTACATTTGTCCAAAAATTCTATCCCCCTTTATTATCTTTAAAACTTATTTTTTAACTTCTTTTCACTTATTGAATATGAAGCTATTATAAATAATATAGGTAACGCAAAATACCTATATCTAGGCTGTACTTCTATAAGCAAATGTACTAATAAATACCCTAAGAAGATTATTAAATATATATGATTATTAGAAAAACCTTCTTTATTTCTAATTATCTTAAATATACCAATCATATATAACACAACTATTATTATGTATTGAATTTTTTCTAATTTTATAGTCATATCATAAATTATAGGCTTATCAACATTATCTGTAAATGATAATTGAAGTGATGTGTCATTTAAAGCCCACATATTTACATATTTATATGCCATTGTAATCACTAATTGACTAGGATTAGATAACCTTTCTCTAATCAAAGTCATATGAGCTTCATTTCTACTTACTCCAGAAAGCTCTGCATTATATAAATACTCTAAATCCTCATCATTATATGTACCCTTGCTATTAGGATTTAAGCCACAAGAAAATTTCCAAAGTGGCTCTCTGTTACTTAAAGGGTATTTACTTATTCCTGAATTCATAAATACAAATGAAAATAACTGAGAAACCATAACTACAATTATAAGTATTCCGCCAAATTCTAGTAATGACTTTCCTACTTCTTTAATATCAGTAATATTTTTAAATACTACAAATAATAATATAGCTAATATTACTATTGATCCTTCTGGCCTTATCATATTTCCCAAACCAATACATACTCCTACTAAAATCCATTTAAAAGTTCTGTTTATATTAGATATTAATAAAAGTATAGCAATATAAAACAATAAAGTTGCTAAATGCTGATTTGTTAAAACTGAAGTATTGGCTATACTTCCTATGTACATTGCATATAAGATAGCTGTTACCCTTGCTGCTTTTTCACTAGTTAGCTTCTTCGCACTAAAATAAATAACTACAGGTATTAATGAAACAATTATTACATTTACAAACTTAATCATAAACAATGAATTATTAAATAATTTCATTAACAGAGCTAAATATCCTGTAAATCCTAATTGATATACCCAAGTATTAAAATAATAACTTTCTAAAATAAAATTATAATTTCCTTTTGCAATTTCACTAGCCCCATCATACATAACCTTAAAATCTGATACTGGCATTGTGTCAATAAATATTATCCATAAAAGCCTAATCAAAAATGATATTAGAAATAATGTTACCAAAAATCCCTTATTTTCTTTAATCTTTAATAATATTTTTACTAATAATGCAATGGCCACTAAAGCTATTATTATAACTATAACTTCATACACGCTATTAAATGATAATAACTTAGTAAAACTAAATACTCCAACTGCATTTAATAAAACTATTCCTATACTAAAAAATAATGATAAATATAAAACCACATTTGATGATAGCTTATTTAAAAATTTAATCATCCATTTTCTCCTTTTTCTACAAATTCTTAAATATTATATCAAATAGCTATTTTTATATCTAGTATTCAAGCTCATTAGAAAAATTATTTTTAATCTAATAAAATCTCTATTTACTGTAAATTTTGTATATGTTAAACTTTTTATGTTCTTTAGTATAAAAATGGGGGGAAAACAATGAAAAACAAACGTAAATTAAAGAAAATAATATTAACTTTAATTACATTACTTATTACAATAATAGTTATTTGTGCAATTGCTATTGGAATAATTTTTAAATCTATTACTTCTAAAGTAGAAAGAGAAGAAATAGATAGAACTTACGTTACATCTACTGAACATACACCAGTTAAAGAAGAAGAGAATGTCATTAATATACTTCTTTTAGGAACTGATAAATATGATTCTGATACTTTAACTGCCTCAGATGCTACAATGATACTAACATTAGATACAGTTAATAAGCGAATTAAACTTTGCTCAATAATGAGAGATACATATGTTGAAGTTCCTGGCCAAGACCCTTGTAATATAAACGATGTAATTATAAAGGGCGGTCCAGAACTTACACTGAAAACTATTAACACAAATTTCAATTTGCAAATTGATAAATTTGTACAGGTTAACCTAAATTCACTGCCAAAGATAATAGATATTTTAGGAGGAGTTGAAATTAATGTAACCGAAGAAGAAGTACCTTATATAAATAGTTTAGTAAATAGTATTGATTCTAATAATGGTACAAGCAATCCCGGTATAACTTCAGCTGGATTACAAACATTAAATGGTACACAAGCATCTGCTTATTCTAGAATTCGTTCTACAGCAGGAAGAGATTATAAAAGAACTGAACGCCAAAGAGATGTTTTAAGTTCACTATATGCTAAATTCAAAACTGCTTCTATTTCGCAATTAACTGACCTTATGAACAATATTTTGCCATTAGTATCAACTAACATTACTGATTCAGAAATACTATCAATATTAGGTAAAGTTTTAACAATGGGTGTTAGTGAAATTGAACAATCAAGATTCCCATTAGATGGACAACATGAAATGATATTAACTGATATGTATCATATGATAATAGATAAAGAGCAAACAACTAATGAAATGCATAAGTTCATTTTTTCTTTAGAGTAAGATTATGATTAATCCTTATAAATATCTAAAATATTAGTACACGTATTTTATTAAACACTGAACTTGTTAAGTATATATTCTAAGGCAAGTTCAGTTATTTTTCCAACACTTATTTTAATTTATACTAGAAATTTTAATATCTTTATTTGCAATTTCAAACTTTTCTTTTTTTCAAATATTACATATAGCATTACTTTAATTACTCTACTTCTTCCTTATCAAATAGTACTCCAAATAATATAGATAAAATTACACAAGCAAATAAAACTAAAAATACTATACTCAACACCCTATTCACATTTTTACTTTTTATTGCACTAACAGTATTTAAAGTCTCATTATTACTCTCATTAGAATCACTACTATTACTTTTCTTACTCTCCTTAGATACCTCATCATCACTTAAATCACTATTACCATAATCATCACTTTTAATCATATCATTAGAATTATTACTACCCTCACTATCATTTGTATTTTTATCATTAATAATCGTATTTTCAACTATGTAACTTTTCAATTCCTCATAATCTTGTGATGTGAGAGGCGATACTTTATAATTTTCATAATACCTTTTAACATCATCTATATCACATTTAATTAATGTTAATTTACTATCCTTATCTTTTAAAACAACTTCCTTACTAGATAAATCCAAATCTAAATTAATATTTAATTCATCTGCTATATTTAAAGCTTCACCATAAATATTAAGTAATTCTGTAAGTGTAAAATCACTATAATCATCTTTTTCCTTTACTCTTAAAAAAATATTATTGATATCCTCTAATAAGTTTTTAGTTTCTTCAGTACTAAGCTTTAAATTAGTAATATAATTAATAATATTATTACTATACTCATCCGGAACCCCTACACTATCTAATTTTTCTTCTATTAAATTCAATGTTTCACTATGTACATATATAATTGGTATATTTAATGCTAGAAAAGTAATTATAAGTATTTTAAAAACTTTCTTCTTCATATTAATTTTATAACTCCTTTATAGATAAATTAATCTATCTTAAATTATTGCCAAACATATACTAATTATTACATTCTAATAAAAATATTTATGTATCAAATTTCTTTATTTCACCTTGTTTTTTACTAAATATGCCCATTTTTACGATTTAATCACTTTGTATGTGATATATCATTTGTTTTTATTAATTTAAGCATATTTACTTAGTTTGTTATTAAAATTTGTACATGCTATAATATTCTCATCATATTTTTAGGAGGGATTTTTTTAATGGACGATAGCTCGGGGGGTAGTATTATTCTTATTCTTATACTAGTAATAGTAAACGCATTTTTTGCATCTGCTGAAATGGCTATAGTATCAATAAACAAAACAAAATTAAATTTATTAGCTGAGGACAATAATAAGAAGGCAAAATTATTATTAAACTTACTTAAGGATGCTAGCGGATTCTTAGCTACAATACAAGTTGGTATTACTTTTGCTGGATTTTTTGCATCTGCTTCAGCTGCAACATCAATTTCTAAAGGATTTGGATCATATTTAAGTAATTTAGGAGTTCCTTATGGTGATGATATAGCTTTAATATTAACCACTTTAATAATATCCTATATAACTTTAGTACTTGGTGAATTGGTACCTAAGAGAATAGCATTACAAAATGCAGAAAAGGTTGCTATGTTTAGTGTAAAACCTATAATATTTATTTCCAAATTTACAAAACCATTCGTATGGTTTCTCTCTATTTCAACTAATTCTATTTTAAGATTATTTGGAATAAAAGATAAATCTAGTGATGAAAAAATATCAAGAGAGGAAATCAAAAGTTTAGTTGAACTTGGTGAAGAACAAGGTGCCATAAATGAAACTGAAAGGACTATGATAGATGGTATAATTAAGTTTGATGACATCTTAGCTCGTGAAGTAATGACTCCAAGAACTGAAACATTTTGTATTGAAGCTAATTCTAATATTAAAGAAAATATAAATTTAATATTGCAAGAAAACTATTCAAGAATTCCTATTTATGAAAATGATATTGATAATATTATTGGTGTCATTTATATGAAGGATATATTTTCAGAGATAATACAAAAAGGAATTGAAAATGTTAATATTAAAACTATTCTTAGAAAACCATATGTAGTTCCAGAAACTAAATCTATAGATATACTTCTTAAAGAACTACAAGATTCTAAAAATCATATGGCTATACTTATAGACGAGTATGGTGGATTTTCAGGAATAGTTACTTTAGAAGATTTACTTGAAGAAGTAGTTGGCGATATTCAAGATGAATATGATGAAAACATTGATTATATAGAAAAAATTGATGCTAACACTTATATAGCTACTGGATTAGTTAGTATTTCAAATTTAAATAAGAATTTAAATTTAGATTTTAAATCAGATTCTATAGATACTTTAGGTGGGTTAATAATTGAAAATATAAATACTGTACCTAATAAGTATATTAATAAAGAAATTACTATTGATTCCGTAAAGTTTAAAATCTTGTCTGTAACAGGCAAAAGAATAAATAAAGTACAAATATCAATATTATAATATAAAAAAACACCGTATACCCTAATTTGGTTATACAGTGTTTTTTATTTATATCTATTTATTTTTAAAATACTCTACTATATGCTCAACAATTCTTGGACAAGCTTTTCCATCTCCATAAGGATTTACTGCATGAGCCATTTTATTATAAGCTTCTTCATCATTTATAAGCTCATCAGCAATATTAAATATATCCTCTTTCTTAATTCCTGCTAATTTTACAGTGCCAGCTTCAACTGCTTCTGGTCTTTCAGTTTCTGTTCTTAAAACAATAACTGGCTTACCAAGAGCCGGTGCTTCTTCTTGTATTCCACCTGAATCTGTCATTATAAGATAGCACTTAGCCATAAGATTTGCAAAGTCAACATATTCAAGAGGTTCGATTAAATGTATTTTATCCTCTATCCCTTTAAAACTTTCATTTGCAAGTTCTCTTATTAAAGGATTTTTATGCATTGGGAATATTACATTTACATCTTGATTTTTAGTAACAAGCTCTTTAACTGCTGCAAATATATCTTTCATTGGTTCTCCCCAATTTTCTCTTCTATGTGCAGTTAATAAAACTATTTTTTTATTTTCAAAGTCTATATTATTTAAATTTTTATCTTCAAATTTATGATTTTTATCTATAACACTAAGTAAAGCATCAATTACAGTATTACCTGTTATGTATATATTTTTATGTATATTTTCTCTTTCTAAATTAGCCTTATTACTTTCTGTTGCTGAAAAATGTAAAGTAGCAATTGCTCCTGTTAATTTTCTATTAGCCTCCTCTGGAAATGGAGAATAAATATCTCCAGTTCTAAGTCCTGCTTCAACATGTCCTATTGGCTTTTGGTTATAGAAAGCTGCTAATGCTCCATTTAATGTTGTTGAAGTATCTCCATGTACTAAAACTATATCAGGATTACATTCTTTTATTACTTTATCTACACCTGTTAAAACCTTATTAGATACATGAACTATTGTTTGTCCATGAGACATTACATTTAAATCATACTGTGGTTTAACATCAAAGATCTCAAGTACTGTATCAAGCATTTCTCTATGTTGAGCTGTAGCACATACAATTGATTCTATTCTATTATCCTTCTCTAAAACCTTAACTAAAGGACACATTTTTATTGCTTCTGGTCTTGTGCCAAATACGCTTAAGACTTTTATTTTACTCAATATCCTTACCTCCTAATTATCTAAATAGCTTCCTACTACTATTAATATTACAGGAACAAAATATGAAAACATATTCATTATTATATGAAATCCAAAGTAACTAGATGATATATTTGCACTAACAAATCTAATTAATGTAAATGCTATAACAATAACTATCGGTGCTATTATCCTTATTTGTCTTTTTAACTTCATAAAATTATTAAATAATAATGATGCTAATGCAATAATTATTATTGGCTCAATAAAACCTAAAACAAATTCTATAGTGTAAAATAGCGTTCTAAAAACTCCATAATATCTAGATGAGAATACAAGTTCCTCAAAGAAATATGGTATGCTACTAATATTATTTATTACTTTAGGTACCAATAATATAATAGCAATTATTCCAAGAACATAATTAGCTATTTTTTTATTCTGACTAATCTTATCAGTAACTTCAAATGTAGCATTCACTGCTTTATCTGCATACTCCTTAAATCTATCTGAATTTATAGTGCTTCCATTATTATAATAATTATTGTTAACATTATTATCTGAATACATTTCAGTAACACAATCCTTACAATAATACTTATTATTTATTTTTACCTTACACTCTTCGCATATAAGCTTGTGGCATCTCACACACATTCCTACTGCTTCTCTTTCTCCATGATTTGAACAATTCATATCTTTTTATATCCCCCTTCTATTATTAATCTAATATTAAATCTACATATACATATACATATGTTAACTTCCTATAATCCATTAAATAAACTCTACTTCCTTTTACTTTTAATCCACATTATTCATCTTTATAATTATACCATATAATTTAAACACTAGGAAAATTTAATTGCAATTCTAAAATAATATACCCCTATGAACCTACAACGTAGATCCATAGGGGTTAACAACTTTATATTTCTATTTCAAAAACAGTTTTATACATTCTTTGAAGGGATTTATTTAACTTAATAGTTCCATTATGCATTTCTACTATAGTTTTAGTTATTGCAAGACCTAATCCTGAACCTTGCTTTGTATTCCTTGATTCATCTCCAACAGTAAATGGGGAAAATATATCATTAACTATCTCCTGTGAAATACCTACTCCATTATCTGCAATAATAATTTTATAGCTTCCTTTCTCATTACTTAAAGCAACATAAATCTCTGTTCCTACAGGATTATGTTTCATAGCATTTCCTAAAATATTATCTAAAACCCTTTGAAACTGTACCTTATCAATTTTACATTCCATTACTTTTTCAGGAATATCTACTTCAATACTAAATCCATTTTCTAAAATATCCTCATACTTAATTGCTATATACTCTCTTAAATATTCAGCTAAATCCACTTCCTCAAGGGCTAACTTAAAACTTGGATGTTCTAACTTACTATATTCATAAAAAATATTAATAAGCTCCGTTAGACGATTTGCTTTAGAATAAATAATATTAAAATATTTTTCATATTCAGCAGGAGAAATAACTCCATCCGCCAATGCCTTAGAGTACCCTTGAATCGTAGTTATTGGAGTTTTTAAATCGTGAGAAATATCAGCTAACATACTTTGCTTATCTTTAATCAATTTATTTCTTTCCAATTCACTACTTTCTAACTTGTTTACCATAACATTAAAGCTTTCACAAATTTCAACAAACTCCTTAGGTCCAGAATAAATTATTTCCTCATTATTCTTTCCCTCTGATAAAAGTTGCATTGCTCTATTTAACTTATTCAAAGGCTTTTGAACCTTCTTTTTTAAAAATAATCCAAAAATAATGGTACATATTATACAAGCAATAAAAAATAATCCAAAAGAAATATTATTTAATTTATCAAAACTTTCATATAAAACTTCTTCATTAACTTTTTTTGACTTTATGATGGCCGTTCTATTTTCTCCATTTTTATTAACATAAGTATATTTAGTTAAATAATATTCCTTTGGGTAATCACCAGTTATATATCCTAACTCCTCTTCTGTATACGAATTGATATTATCAGAATTATCTCCTAAATGATACACCACATTTAGATTGCTATCTAACACTTTAAACCAGCCCTTATCAATATTATAATAAGATTCTCCATTCTCATTAATATCATATGGCGTTGATATTATAATTTTATAATCATTATTATCTTCACCTTTAAAATCATAAATACCTGTATAAATATACTCTCCTTCATAATTCTGAATAAAATTTAATTCACTCTCTGTATATTTGTCCTTATTATTAGATGAACTATAAATAATATCATTATTTTCATTTAGAATTTCTATTTCTCCATTACGACCAGCTATAGATTTTACATTTAACTTATCAAAGGCTTCTTCCACAAGTAACTTTTTATCATCAACGCTTAATCCTAATCCAAAATTATATTTTTTATCAAACACCATTGATACTATACTGTTTATTATTACCCAAGTTATCATAATTACGATACTATAAAATATATAATTTTTTAGTAATAATAAAAATATACTACCTCGTTTTTTCTTATAGTTTTTCAAATTTATAACCTAACCCCCTAATAGTTTTTACGTATATAGGATTTTTAGGATCTGATTCTATTTTTTCTCTTATCCTAGAAATATGAACCATAAGAGAATTATCATCACTTTGATAATATTCACCATTTATATATTTATATATTTGTGCCTTAGTAAAAACTCTTCCTGGCTTTTGCATTAATAATGCTAATATCTTATACTCAGTTGCTGTAAACTGAACTTCTACTCCATTTTTAATTACAATTCTATCTTCATAATTTAAGGTAATTTCACTAATAGTTATAATATTATCTTCTTCTGAATCCTTAACTTTAAATTCATAGCTTCTTCTTAAAAGAGATTTTACTCTTGCAATTACCTCTAAAGGATTAAAAGGTTTGGTTAGATAATCATCTGCACCTAAATCAAGTCCTAAAATCTTTTCACTATCTTGATTTCTAGCTGAAAGAATCAAAATTGGTATTTGACTTATTTCTCTTATCTTTTTAGTAAGTTCATATCCATTCATCTTAGGCATCATTATATCTAAAATAGCTAATGAAATCTTCTCTTGTAAAAGCTTTTGAAAAGCCTCTTCTCCATTTGTTGCTAAAACTAATTCATAGCCCTCCTTTTCTAAATATAACCTTAATAATCCAATAATATCTTCATCATCTTCTGCAATTAAAATTTTATTTGACATATTATCTTTTTCTCCTTATACACTATTCATATCTTAATGCATCAATAGGATTTAATTTAGCTGCCTTACTTGCTGGATAATAGCCAAAAAATACACCAATACCCATACAGAATCCAACTGCACCTAAAATTGCACTTACATTAGGTTTAGCTGTATATCCCATTACACTTGCACCTATAGCTCCCAATATAAACCCTAATATAATTCCTATTATACCTCCAATTATACATATAATTATAGATTCAACAATAAATTGAATTAATATAATACCTCTACCAGCACCCAAAGCTTTACGTATACCAATTTCTTTAGTTCTTTCAGTTATTGAAACCATCATTATATTCATAACTCCAATTCCACCTACTAATAATGAAATTCCAGCAACAGCACTAATAGCTAATTTAACACTATTAATCATCTTATTTGTTGATTCCATCATAGACTCCATACTAAATCCAACTGGTACTATATTTTTATTTTTTCTATATTCATTAGCAAAGAATTCATTAGTTATATTTAAAACCTCTTCTACATTAACATTATTACTAGGAAGTATTGTTAAAGAATTATATCCTTTATTTCCACCATTAATGTTTTTAACCACTGAAATTGGAATATATAAACTTGTAGTTGTTTTTTCCTTTCCAGAATCTACTCCCAAAGCTTTGCTTTTATCAAATTCATAAACACCAGAAATATATACTCTAATCATATTATTTCCAACTGTTATTTCAAAGCTCTTTCCTAATACCTCTTCATATGTATACTGACTTCCAAAGTAATCATCTATAAAAACATTACTAACTATAGCAACTTTTCTAGAGTCACTTATATCATTATTAGAAATAAATCTTCCTGATATAAGCTTAGTGTTTTCTACTTTAAAATAACCATTATTTACACCATATATATCAATATTAGCACTATTCTTTCCATTAGTAATTTTATTATTTCCTACATTTTCTGAAACAGATATACCTTCTATTTTATCACCTAATGTATTTTTATATTTATCTAACATTTCATCTGTAATATTATCTTGTTCTGTTGGCTCTACATAAGTAAAACTCTGCATATCAAAATTTTCTGACTCTGTATTCATAGATTTTTGTTCTAAATATACATTTATATTTCTAGCTCCAAATCCAGACATTTCATCTGTTATAGAACTTGCTAGAGAATCTCCAATTGTTACAATTGTTATTACTGAAGCTATACCTATTATTATCCCTAGCATAGTTAAAATTGAACGTAACTTATTTGCTAATAAACTACTTATAGATAACTTAATATTTTCAAATAATCCCACTAAAGACTCCCTCCCTTTCTATCATCTATAATTCTGCCATCCTTTATAGTTATTATACGAGGACACTCTTCTGCTAACTCCTTGCTATGAGTTATAAGAATTATTGTCTTTTTTTGCTTTATGTTTAATTCATGAAAAATATCCATAACAATACGACTTGTTTCACTATCTAAAGCCCCAGTAGGTTCATCTGCTAATATTATAGATGGATCATTGGCTAAACTCCTAGCAATTGCAACTCTTTGTTTTTGTCCTCCTGAAAGCTCATTTGGTTGATGATTACATCTTTCTTCCATGCCTACCTTTTTAAGAAGTTCCATTGCCCTTTCTGTACGCTTTTTACTGCTTATTCCTGCATAAAGCATTGGTAATTCTACATTTTTTAGAGCTGAAGTTCTTCCTATAAGATTGAAATTTTGAAAAACAAAACCTATTTTTTGATTTCTTATATTATTCATATCTTTTTCTGTGGCATTTCTAACATTAATTCCATCTAAATAATACTCTCCTTCTGTTGGCTTGTCCAAAACCCCAATAATATTCATTAATGTAGACTTTCCTGATCCTGATTGACCTACAATAGCCACAAATTCACCTTCATATATCTTCACATCAATTCCATGAAGAATTTCAAGTTCATTAGGTTCTCCAATATAATATCTCTTTACTATATTATTCATGTTAATAAGAAGCTTTTTATCCTTACATTCCTTCATCATCGACTCCCCCTTCATTTATATCAGAGCCTTCATCACTACCTTCATTGCTTTCACTATTATATTCCGAATCATAAGAAGCATAAGCATTAATCTCCATACCTTCTTTTATATTGCTTCCACTAACTTCTGCATAATAATCATTTCTTTCACCAATAGTAACTAGAACTTCTTTAAACTTTCCATCTGATTCTTTTACAAGTATTGAAGGATTATTATCTATATTTTTTATAGCATCAATAGGTGCTAATATAACGTCACTTTTCCCTGAAATAATTATTTCTGCTTTTGCACTAGTTCCAATAAATAACCCTGAAGCATTTTTTATAGCTATCTCTGCAACAAATCCCTTCTTATCACCCTCACTAGCTACTGGAGATATTCTTACAAGCTCACCATCAACCTTATCAGTTAATGTATCACTACTTATTTTAGCTTTCATTCCTGTATTAACTTTTTGAATATCATATTCTGCTATATTAACTTCAAGAATAAGCTTATCTGTAGATTGAATTGTTGCAATTGCACCATCTGTCATACTTCCAACATTAACTTTAAGCTCTGTTATTTTTCCACTAGTTTCAGCTTTTAAAACTGTATTATTAAGCTTTTCTTTAAGCTCCTTCAGCTCATCACTATCATTAAGCTTTTCTATTTGATTCTTAACATCAGTTATACTAGCTTGTAATGTTTCTATCTCTGCTTTATTACTATTTGCTGTACTTGTACTATTAGCTACTGCTTCATCATGTTGTGACTTAGCAGAATCTCTTGCAGCAATTTTTTCATTATATGTATTTAAGGCCTCATTGTACTTATTGCTTATGTTATCATAATCATAAAGCTCCTTAGCTTTATTTAACTCCTCTTGCTTTTTCTCTACATTTTCAGTAGATTCTATATACTTTTTATACTCTTGTGAATCAATAGTTCCACCTGACTTTATCCAATTCTCATAAGCTTGTTTCTTATTGTTTTCTGCATTATCATAATTAGCTTGTTTATCTTTTATAGCACTAATCATGATTTCATATGTATTTTTTATACTATTAAAAGTTCCTTCATAATTACTTAAATCTGCATTTGCTTTATTTAAAATATTAGCAGCTGTTTCAACAGCTTTATTTTGACTGCTTGAACTTTGTGATTGTGTATTTTTTAATGTATTTAATTGACTTACAAGCTTATTATAATTATCTTGTAAGCTTTTTCTTTGCTCTTCTAATGCTTTAGTTTTACTTTCAATTTCTTTAATAATATCACTGTCATCTAAGACACAAATAACATCTCCAGCTTTAACTATATCTCCAACTTTTACATTAACAGATTTAACTTTTGCAGCAATAGATGATGATACATTAGAAACTTCTCCACTTTTCACATTTCCATTAACTATTATAGATTGATTTATTTCTCCTTTTTCAAGGGTAACAGTTCCTTGTATACTTTCTACATTTGATATTTGTGAATCGGTATTCTTTCTAGCTTTTATTAGTACTAATCCACCACCTAAAATAAGTACTGCACTAACTATAATTATAGCTTTTTTATTCTTTATTATTAACCTTTTTATACTGCTTCTTTTCATACACTTTATACTCCTTATAACTCTATCTTTTATAAGATAATTATAGGACATAAAGATAAAGGTTTTATTTACTCAATCTTAATATAACCTTAATAATAAATAACCCCAGGAGAAGGAAATGAATTTCCTTACCCCTGGGTTATTATTATTAATTATTTACTCTATTTATTTCATACTCCTAGGGTAATAAAAACTTCTACTCTACTAATGTACAGATGAAATTTTTATCCCCCTAAGAAATCAAAGTGTTTCAATAACTATAATATAGTATCTTTGTTAAAGTAAATTTAAGTTCTTGTAAATTTAAGATTAAAACTTTCAATTTTACTATAAATAATAAAATCTAAACTATATATCCTTATTATTATCTATTATCTCCTTATATCTATCCTCATAATAATCATATTCTTCATTTAAACCATCATCTTCATAAAAATTATTATAAAATTCTTCAGCTTCATCATCAAAATCACTTGCTGACTTTAATAAAGCAAAAAGAGCTAAACATACTAAAAATACAAATCCAATAATTAAAACATATTTAATCAAATAATCACCTCTTATAATACACAACTTTATTATAATTCTTACCATATATTTTTAATGTATTCCATTAATTATTAATATTTTTTATACTTAACTATCCATATGTTAAGTATAAAAAATATTACAATGACAAGAATAAAGTATATAACTGCGATTTTATATTTAAAATTTTAATAAAGGTAGGTAATTTCAATGACTGATTTTAATACAAGTAAAACTAAGGAAAACTTATTAAAAGCCTTTGCAGGAGAAAGTCAAGCTAGAAATAGATATACTTTCTCCGCATCAGCAGCTAAAAAGGAAGGTTATCCAATTATAGAAGATTTATTTAACTATACTGCAAATCAAGAAAAAGCTCATGCTGAACAATTTATGGCTAAATTAAAAGAGTTTTCTGGAGAAGAATTAGAGATAACTGGTTCATATCCAGTTGTTGTAGAAACTAGTACATTAACTTTATTAAGACTTGCTGAAAAACATGAAAATAATGAATTTGAACATGTTTATCATGAATTTGCTGCAATTGCTAAAGAAGAAGGTTTCCCAGATATAGAAAAATTATTTACTAATATTGCTTCTATTGAAAAAATTCATTCTGATAGATTTAAAAAATATGCTGATATGCTAGAAAAGGGATCATTATTTAAAGCTACTGCTAATGCTGCATGGATGTGCACTAATTGTGGATTTATTTATGAAGGTCAAGAAGCACCTTTAAAATGCCCAGTTTGTGAGCACCCTCAAGGATATTTTATAAGATTCTCAGAATCTCCATTTGAAAAATAAAAAGCTGCAAAAAAATAATTCCCCCATAGAAAATCAGAAATTTGATTTTCTATGGGGGAATTTCTTTAATTTATAAAATAAACCTTCCTGTACTTTATAAATATAAAATTCTATTTTACAATAGTTTTTAAATATTCAATAAAACCATCTCTTAACTCTTCTTTTCTAAGAGCATATTCAACTGTAGCTTGAAGGAATCCAAGCTTATCTCCTACATCATATCTTCTTCCTTCAAAGTTATAAGCATACATTGCTTCATGTTCAATAAGCTTAAGTAATGCATCTGTAAGTTGAATCTCATTTCCTTTACCTGGAGCTGTATTTTCTAATATTTCAAATATTTTTGGTGTAATTATATATCTTCCTAATATTGCAACATTTGATGGTGCTTCTTCTATTGAAGGCTTTTCAACTAAATCTTTAACCTTATAAACTCTATCTTCAATATGAATTCCACCAACTATTCCATACTTATTAACATCTTGTGGTGCTACTGTTTGTACCCCTAAAACTGAAGTTTTGTACTCACCATAACAATCCATAAGTTGCTTTAAGCATGGTTTTTGATCATTATAAACAACATCATCCCCAAGTAATACTGCAAAAGGCTCATCTCCAACGAAAGTCTTTGCACAAAGGATAGCATGTCCTAATCCTCTTGGCTCTTTTTGTCTTATGAAATGAATATTAACCATATCTGATATTTCTCTAACCATTTCAAGCATTTGTTGTTTTCCTGCTTTTTCAAGCTCCATTTCAAGTTCAACACTTCTATCAAAATGGTCTTCTATGCTCTTTTTATTTCTTCCTGTTATTATAAGAATCTCTTCTATACCTGATGCAACACACTCTTCTATTATGTATTGTAAAGTTGGCTTATCAACTATTGGAAGCATCTCCTTTGGTTGTGCCTTCGTTGCTGGTAAAAATCTAGTTCCAAGACCAGCAGCAGGTATTATCGCTTTTCTTATTTTCTTTTCCATAACACTTATTGTCTCCTTACCTTTTACTATAGTTCTAATTATAATTTTTTAGTAAACTGTATATAAAGATTTTACAGCTATTTCAAATATATGTCTTATCATAGTCTTATTTCGTTCACTTTTTAGACATTAATACAGTAATTATACCATTATAAGACTTATTTGAGGTATACATCTGTACGATATATTTCGACATTTTATATTTATTTAGGTTATTTTAGGTATTTTTTACCCCATTTAAACTAGTTTATTTATTAAATTATCATCTAATTAGGAAATATAAATCAATATTTTAGAAACTTAATTCTATATTATTATAAAAAATTTTATTTAATATAAACATTAAATGCCTCTGGTAAAAAGATTTATTTCTTTTAATTTTTTAATAGTAATAATATTATATTTTAACTTTTTAATTATTAATGTATTATATTAGTAATACTCATATAAAATTACTTTAAAAATTTTGATATTATCCCTAAAACAGAAATACGTAGATAATTCCATCTACGTATTTCTTATAATTGATAAGTTACACAATTACTGAATTGTAATCACTCTTCTTTTCTTCTCTTGCAATTCTCCTCCAATTATAATAACCATATAGAGAATTCAATAAATTAGTAAGCTTCATAACTATTATAATAAGTGCACTCTTATCCCCAGATACATATACCATTATCCACATTACTATTGATAAAGCATTTACTCCAACCCACATTAACCATTGCTCAGAAAATCTTATTAAATAAAGAATACTAGCCACTACAGAAACTACAGTTGTTAAAGAATCCATAAATGCTAAATTTCCACCTAATAAATTTAATACCTTTGCATATAAAAATACACATATTAATGTACCAATAAAAGATAATACTATTAATTTACCAGACATGACCTTAAAACGTATTTTACCATCATTATCTTTATTTTTATTCCATAAATATATAGCTATAGCGCTAACAGGAATACTAAATAACATATTATACATTACTTCTCCATAAAGCTTTACTTCCATACATTGATATGAGTATAATAAACAATTAATAATGGCAAAATATAATCCTGATATCTTTCCCTTTGCACCTAAAACTAAGTTAAGGCTACCTGTTAAAGTCAATATCAATAAAAATGGTGTATCCCCATTTAAATACCAAATAACCGTCATAATTGCACACACTGTTATTAACCATAACTTTTCAAACATTGTCCAATCTGTAAAATAATTTTTAATTTTATCCATAATAATAGTCCCCCTCTTTATATTTTAAATTTATCAAAACATTCCTTACTAATCTTAGCTCCTTGTATTTGAACTACTTCCGCAGCCACCTTATTTGCTAATTTACATCCAGCCACAAAGTCATATCCAGTATTCTCTCCTAAATAACTCCACTGAGAACCATCTAAAGAAATATCATTTGAATCCACTAAAAAATCTATCTTATGTAACCCTAAAGAGTATGCTGAAATAATTGAACCAATATGACTATCACCAGCCCCTATTGTATCTACAACATCCACGCTTTCACCTTCTATATGCACAATCTCTTGCCCATCATAAAATACAGTGCCTCTTTCACCAACTGTTACAAATACAATATTCTTAGTTAATTCATATAAATATAAAATGCTATCCTTCACATTATCCTTTTTAGTAAAATCCAAAGCTTCCTTTTCATTAAGATGTAATATAGGGCTAGTTGAAAATATCTTTTTCATTGTACTTTTATCTATATCATTAATAACCGGACCTGGTGCAAAAAATATATTCTTACTTTTTTGTTCTATTAACCAATCAGCTATTATGTTATGTTTATCTTCACAAACCTGATAACCAGCTACATATATATTTTCATATTCACTCATATTTAAGCTATTAAACCATTCCCTTTTATGAAGTCCTTCAATGCCTTTAACAGTAATAAATGTTCTCTCACCATCATCTTCTACTAAGCATAAACAGTAGCCATTATCCATTTCTGAATCACTTATTAAAACATCATATCCATCCTCATTTAATGCTTTTCTTATTATATCTGCATACATTCCAGATCCTATTGGCACAAATAAATCATGCTCCACATTAAACCCCCTTAAGATATTTGCAACATTATAAGCACATCCACCTACAGTTAATTTCTTTTCAGTACATAAAACATCTTCACCACTTTTAGGTAGCTTAGGTATTTTCATAATAATATCTACTATGGCAGCTCCAAGTACTAAAGTCTTCACTAAATGCAACTCCTTCCTTCCATTAAGATAGAAATATATCTAATAAAATCAACATCATTTGCTTTGTCCAAAACTTCAATATACTCTTTCTTTATATGGTCCATTCCCTTAAAAGCTCCACAAATTGCAGTTGCCATTGCTCCAATAGTATCAGTATCTCCTGCTAAATTTGCACAAAGCAAAGAACACTTATTAGGGTCTTGTGCATAATAAGCTATAGAAATTGCAGATGGAACAGATTCACTAATATTTACACCAGCACCAACTATGTCATATAATTTTTCTAAAAACAAATCCTCATCGCCCTTATATTGCTTTGCTAAATAAATACCTAATTTTATTCTTTCTGTTAATGATGGACTATAAGTTTCTGCACCTAACTTCCTAGCAATAGGCTCCATTTCAAAAACATCTTTTATAACAACTTCAAAATCAGTGTTTTCAATAGCTGAACTAATAGCCACTGCTATCATAGCTGCTCCTGCAATTGATATATCACTAGTATGAGTTACTTCTGAAACTCCATAAACAAATTTAGCTAGCTTTTCTTTATCATCAGCATTAAAAATACAACCTATTGGTGCAATTCTCATAGCTGATCCATTTGATAATGCCTTATCTGTAACTGCTTTTGAATCTATTCCATCCCTAAAGTTGGCTAATGCAACCTTTGAAGTAGGTCCTAAAATGTTGTTTTCAAATGCTTTTTCTTTTTCAGCCCACTTTAAAAGTCTTTCTGCAATATCTTTAGAATTAGGTTTAAAATTTGTACTATTTAATGAATCTACTAACACAAGTGCTTGTCCAGTATCATCTGTAAATTGCCCCCTTTTATAATTGCAAGCTATACTATTTTCTTTAGGCCCATCTAAAAAGCCTTCAATCTTTCCAAAATATTTTCTTACTCTTTCTCTCCCCCATAGTTCTGAAGGCATTCCCATAGCATCTCCTAATGCCATTCCATATATAGCTCCTGCAATTTTATTTATCACTATTACCACTCCTATATCTGCAAAGTTTATTGAATTTTTATCCAATTATATGTATATAATTATCATTCCAATTGTATATACACTTGTATTGTTGTGTCAATATGTAATTGGTAATAAAAAAATAAGTTCTAATTTCTAGACCTTTAAAATCTCAAAATTAGAACTTAAACATTATTTCTATAAATCATCATAAGTTAATAAATTTATATTATTAACTTCAATAAACTCCTTAGTATTCTCATCACATAACATATCAACCTCAAGAGTACGAGGTACCGTTAATGAAGAATTTTCTAAAATAAACTTATCCAAATACCCAGGGTGACATATTAACATATCACATCCATCTTCATGGTAGTTTTCAACCATTTTCTTAAGTGATTCAAAAGGATCATAATTAGGTTTCATACTATCCATTGTGACATAAACTCTAGTATCCCCTACTTCTATAGGCTTTTCCCCAAATGACATTCCTGAATATTTTAATCCATGCTTATTAGCAACATACTCTAGCCCTTTAAAGAAATTATCACTTGCAACTGCATGTCCTTCAAAATAATGCGGCTTATCTCCAACTAATTCTATAAACCTATTTAATTGAGCTTCTATCTCAAGTACTACCTCATCAAAAACAACAAAATCCTCTTTTGCCATTCTAAATTCCTTTGATGATTTAAACTCTCCATTTTCTTGAACAAGACTTGGAATCAATGCTGGATCAGTTATAGGTCTTCCTATGCAAATATTAGTATGCTGACCTAAACACACCTTTTCACCCTCTAATAAATCTAATCCATGTTGAACTGCTGTCATATTAGTCATAACACCAACATTATTAATTAATCCATCTTTAACACTTTTAGCAATTCCTAAATTAACAGCTTCACTATATCCTAAATCATCAGCTCTTAATAAAATTCTCTTCATAACTTTTTTCTCCTTAACTTTCTTAATTTAAACTTACTTCTGCTTCTTTAGCTTTAACAGTTTTATTTTCATATCCAATAAAATATGTTGCTACTGCTGCCACTACAAAAGAGATAACCCCTGTTATAACACCATTTATTAAATCAGATGTTGGACCTCCAGCAAAACTAAATAAACAAAGGAAACTTGCAACTGGAACCATTGCATAAGCCTTTAATCCTACTATTCCGGCATATAAACCACCAGCAAAACCACCAATCATCATTCCAACGAAAGGACGTTTATACTTCATTCCTATTCCATATAAGGCTGGCTCTGTTACTCCTCCAATTATTGATGCTACTAAATAACCAATACTTAAGCTACGTTCTTCCTTATTTCTCATACGAAGTGCTACTCCTAATGTCATACCAGCTACAGCTATACTTGCTGCACAAGCTGCCGGTGTTACAACACCTTCAAATCCATTTGTTGAGAAAACAAGAATTAAAGTAGAAATTAAAACTAAATGCATTCCGCTCATTACAAGGAATTCATAAATAGCTCCAATAATTGCAATTGCTAATATACCAAATATTCCTCCTACTTCTGATAAAGAAAGTAATGCTGTACAAATATAATTTCCTAAGAAGGCTCCTGCTGGTGATAATACACATAAAGAAACAGGTAATATTACTAACATTGTTAATGCTGGTGCAAATATAGTTCTTAATGTTGCAGGTGTATATTTTTTAAAGAACCTTTCAACATAAGACATTATCCAAACTGTAAGAATTATTGGTAAAATACTACTTGAATAGTTCTGTACACTACATGGTATTCCATACACAGTAAATTTAGCTCCTTCTGATACCATTGCAACAAAGGTCGGATGAATTAAAATCCCTCCCATAAACATACCAATCATAGGTGTAACTCCAAATTTCTTTGCTGCAGTATAACCAACAACTACAGGTAAGAAGTAAAATCCTGCATCACCTACAAAAGTAAATAAAGTATACAAATCACTACCCTCAGCTATTACATTTAACATACTTGGCCCAAGTACTGCTGCAAGCAACTTAAATATTGATGCTGCCATTAATAATGGAATTAATGGAGTTAAACATCCTGCTAGATTATTAAGTATATTATTACCAATTCCTGCAATTCCCTTTGGCTTAGACTCATTACTTTTAGCTTCTTCAATATTTTTTTCAATTTTAAAATTCCCTAATTCACAAACAGCTTCGTAAACCTTATCAACAGTTTGTCCAATAATAACTTGGAATTGTCCTCCTGCTTCTATAACTCCAATAACTCCTGATATATTTTGTATCTTATCCTTGTCTGGAATACTTTTATCCTTAAGATTAAATCTCAATCTAGTCATGCAATGTGTTACATTAGATACATTGCTCGCTCCCCCTACCGACTTTAAAACCTCTTCTGCTATATTTTTATACCTTTCTTTTTGTGATATTGAATTTTTACTCATATTAAAATCCTCCTTAAATTTATTTATGACTTATAGATATATATTTTTGTGTATAAAAAAACCCAAAGAAGATATGACTATTAAATCACATCAACTTCGGGTAATGCCTCCATTACGAGTTACAATCCTCTGATTTTGATATTGTAGTTTGTACTATTCTATTTATGTGTATCATTAAATATAAAATTTCATCTTCAGAAACACTTTCATTATATCTTTCCTTAAAAAACTCAGCAATTTTTAGTGCACATATATTAACTTTTGGATAAGTTTCCTTCATTGATTTTATTAACTCTTTATTATTATCCTTAAATTGCTTTTTATCTTTTATTCTTTTTAAATAATAACGTATATGCATAGAAAATCTATTGTAACTAAAATCATCTCTGTTAATTTTTATATTAAAAATCCCTTCAATTAGGTCAACACATCCTTGGATTGCTTCCTCATCACTTGATCCATTGTTTTCAGGAATTCTTTCCTCTTCTGCATTTATAAAATGCATTGCAATATTAGTAATTTCACTTTCTGGTAAAGTTACATTTAACTTTTTTCTAACCAAATCTACTGCATATTTTCCAAGCAAAGTCTCTCTTTCATATAATTGCTCTATATCATATGAGAAAATCATTTTCATATTCTTATACTTTTTCACTCTGATAATCGCAAAGTTAATATGATCTGCTAATGTAACTACTAAATTAGGATTTAAGCTACAATCTAACAGTTGTTCTGCCTTATTTACAATCTGTGCTGTGACTTCAAAAACATCCTCCGGAATCTCTTCCATAAGTTCATAAAATTGATTATCTATTCGATAAAATGTCATAGATATAAGACTTAAATCAGCTATTTCATAAGGCATTTTAGGAAATCCAATTCCTTTTCCAAAGGCAATTAACTCCTTATTTTTACTGTCTACACAAATCGCTACATTATTATTTATCTTCTTAATTGCCTCCATAAACTCCCCCTAATTGTATTAAAATATAAAAAAACTCCTTGAACGCACACCAAATAGAATAGGTAATGCCTCAAAGAGTAACAATCCTTTTATATTACTAATTATATATATTTTGTATATACTTGTCAATATTTTTGTAAACATTTACTGTTCGCTGTACACTTCTTATATTATATTTATTACTCTATTTAGCTTAATAATTCTAAAATAGTGCTTAAAAACATAGCAACTATGCTAAATTACCTAACATAACAGCATACTTTAGCATATTATTTCCATACCTTTTTTTATTAATTTTTGTAAAAATATTAATTAATTTACCCAATATCTAATCTCTATAATTTTCAATAATTTCATTAAAGCTTAGTCCTTTGAACCTACCATTTCAATAATTTTTATAGTTGTTTCTTTTTCCTACTAAACATATCTTTCTACTCGACTTATAAGTCATAAAATATCTATACTCAAAAATTATTTTCTATATTTTAATACTATTAACCTCAAATTTTCTAAAATTAATTATCTAATTAGGAAATATAAATCAATATTTTAGAAACTTAATTCTATATTATTATAAAAAAAATTTCTGTAATATTATATATGAAATTAAAGAAATCGATTTCTATTAAAATTTTAATCGAAAGGTATTGTAGATTTTTATTATAAAAATATAGAGGTGATAGTTTGAATACGGTAATAAACAAAAAAATTGACAAAAATGATGATGTTTCTATAAAAACTTTATTTACTTATAGCGCAGGAAGCTTAGGAAATAATATGATATGCGCATTAATTAATTCCTATCTTTTAATTTTTTTAACAGATAGTTTTGGAGTAGGTGCTGCCGCCGTAGGTACATTATTTTTAGTAGCAAGAATTATAGATGGAATAAGTGATCCTATAATGGGTATTATAGTTGACAATACTAATACTAAAATTGGAAAAAGCAGACCATATTTGTTTATTGTTCCTATTTTTATGGGACTTGCAACTATAATGTGTTTCTCATCACCAGATTTAAGCTATAGCAATAAAATTATCTGGATGTACGTATCATATATTTTTTGGGGTTTATCTTTTACAGCTATGGATATACCATATTGGTCACTATCTGCAAATATTACAAGATCTTCTCAAGGAAAAACTAAAATTGTTACAGCAGCAAGAACAGTAGCATATGTAGGTAACTTTATAGTATTCTCCCTTACTATACCACTTGTATCAATCATAGGAAGTTGGACAAAAGTAGCAATAATTTATGTTTGTTTTGCAGTCATATTTACTCTAATTACTGCTTTCGGAATTAAAGAAATTAGTACTACTAAGAAAAAAGAAAAACAAGGTTTTAAACAATTTATAAATTTATTAAAAACAAATAAGCCTTTAAGAATAGTATTATTATCAATGTTAGTATTAGAGTTAAGTAATTCAATAAAGGGTACAATATCTATATATTATATAAAATATAATTTTAATGCAGAAATGATGATTCCAGTAGTAACTTCACTTGGTATGGCAGCAAGTATACTAGGAGGAGTAATATCTCCCTATATAGCAAAAAAATTAGGAAAGAAAAATACTGCTATTTTAGGTTTAATAGCTAGTGCCATTGGATCATTTGTAATATTTTTACTATCATACTCCTCATTACCTTTACTAATATCTGTAAACTTTATAGTTGGAATTTTTGATGGTGCTGGATATATTACATTAACGTCAATGGTTGCAGATTGTGTTGAATATGGAGAGTGGAAAACAGGAACTAGATCAGAAGGAATGATATTTTCTCTAAATATATTTAAAAGTAAGATTGCTAGTGCAATTGGTGGTTCTTTATGTGGATATATTTTAGCTTACATTGGCTATAACGCTAATTCAGCTCAATCTACATTTACGCTAAACGGAATTCATTTAATACAAACTTTAATTCCATGTGTAATTATAATAATAAGCTTCTTATTATTAAGAAGCTATAATTTATCTGAGGCAGAATATGATGCAATAGTAGATGATTTAAAAAATGGTATTACAAGAATAAGTAAATAAAAAATTAATAAAAGTATAAATGAAGCTTAATCTAATATGCTCCATTTATACTTTTTATATTTTAAACAATGTTAAATATATAATATTAACATAAAAATTATTCACTCTTATCTATTTGCCTATTTCTATAATTTAATGGAGACATTGAAAAATATTTTGAAAAAGTTTTTGAAAATAACAAAGAATCACTATAGCCTACTTTACTTGCAACTTCTCCTATAGGAAAATTAGTATTTTTTAATAAAAGTGTTGCTTTATACATCCTAAGATTTATCAGATATTTTTGTGGAGAAATCTTAAGGTTTTTTATAAACATTTTATATAAATAACTTCTACTTAAGTTTACATGATCTGCAATTTCATGAACAGTTATACTATTCATATAATTAGAATTAATAAAATTAATAGCTTCTTGTATATATGTATGTAGTTCTTTATCTTTGTGCTCGAATGGTTTTGGAAATTCTTCTATAATAGCATATAACAATGAATACAGTTCTTTCAATAATAATATATCATCAGAACATGAAGGATTATATGTTTTTGATATTTCACACATATTTAATATTATATTTGGTATTTGAGAATTTTCTTTGCAACTAGCAACATAAGAGTCAATAATAGAACTTCTATTCAAACATTCATTAGCCTTTGAGCCACTAAAACCTATCCAGTAATACTCCCAAGGATCATCTATAGATGCTATATATTCAACTTTCATTCCTTTTAATAATATAAATATATCACCTTGCTTTAAATTATATACTTCATCATTAATCTTAAATACACCATATCCTTTCGTTATATAATGTATAACAGAGTTTTTTAATACTTCATACTTATATCCAAAGCCTGGAATACCTTGCTCTATCCCACATTCATCTAAACTCATCTCAAAATTTTCTTTAGTATATTTTTTCCATAATATTTGCATATATACCTCCTAAATCTCATAGGAAACATTATAACATATTTTAGAACTTTATAACTATTTAAAAATATTGACTTGCATATTAACATTAAGTTATAAACAAAAAATATCTTTTAAAAAATAAATTATATGGAATTATGTTTCATAAATATGTAATTATGTTTCATTACACCATAATCACTTTAAATATATTTGGGAGGGAAAAATGTTACTATTAAATGAATACCATGAAAATATTTCAAAACTACATGTAAATATGATGGAAAGAAGAAGTTATTACGTTCCTTTTGTAGATACTAATGAGGCTATTAATGTTAAAGATAGAAATAAACAAAAGAACTTTTTTTCACTTAATGGAAAATGGGAATTTAATTATTTCGATAGTCTGCAATTAATTAAAGAATTTAATAATATTAATGAAATTGATCTTTCAGATTCAATTGATGTGCCTTCTGTTTGGCAACTAAATGGATATGATTATAATCAATACACTAATGTAAAGTATCCTATACCTTATAATCCACCTTTTGTTCCTAAAAACAATCCATGTGCAATTTATAAAAAGGATTTTGATCTTGAAATACATCCTAAAGAATATGATTATAATATAAATTTTGAAGGAGTTGATTCTTGCTTTTACTTTTGGATAAATGGAATGTTTGTTGGTTATAGCCAAATATCTCATGGCATATCTGAATTTGATGTTACAAACTTTTTAGTAAATGGTAAAAATACAATTACAGTATTAGTTCTAAAGTGGTGTGATGGTACTTATTTTGAAGACCAAGACAAATTTAGAATGTCAGGTATATTTAGAGATGTATATATATTAAAGAGAGCAAAATCAAGAATAGTAGATTACAAAATAACTCCTACTATAGATGTATTAGCTAAAGAAGGAAAATTAGATATCGAAATTCTTTCTGTCATTGGAAATCCAAAAGTTGAATACGATTTAATCAATCCTAATAATGATATAATCTCCTCTGGAATTATATCTAATTGTAACCTACAAATAAATATTAAGGATGTAGAGCTTTGGAGTGCTGAATCACCTAATCTATATACAATCTTAATAAAAACAGAAAATGAAGTTATAAAAGAAAAAATAGGTATGAGAGAAGTTAAAATAGAAAATTCTATTTTAAAGATTAATAATACTCCTATAAAACTAAAAGGTGTTAATCATCATGATTTTAATCCAAGTACTGGATACGTTGTTACTTATGATGATTTACTTTTAGATTTAAAATTAATGAAGGAATGTAATATTAACTCTATAAGAACTTCTCATTATCCTAAATCTCCAATTTTCTATGAATTATGTGATGAATATGGATTTTATGTTATGAATGAAGCTGATATTGAAACCCATGGAGTTGTTGAATTATATGGAGCTGGCTATTTAGATAATTATAATATGATAGCTGATGATATAACTTACGAGAATGTTATAATTGATAGAATTGATTCCTCTATAGTTCCTTTTAAAAATAGATCTTGTATTTTTATGTGGTCACTTGGAAATGAATCTGGCTTTGGAATAAACTTTGAAAATGGAGCAAAATATGCTAAGAAACTAGATCCTACACGTCCAGTACATTACGAAGGTGCATATTACGCTAGTAAAGAAAGAAAAAATGACTTTAGTAATCTTGATGTTATTAGTAGAATGTATCCAAGCATAGAGGAAATTGAAAATTACTTTAAAAAAGGCATAGACAAACCATTAATATTATGTGAATATGCACATGCTATGGGTAATGGCCCTGGTGGACTAAATGAATATGATGAACTTATTCAAAATCATGATGAATTTGCTGGTGTTTATGTTTGGGAATGGTGTGATCACGCTATTCTTATAAAAGAATCTGAAAATGCTAAAAAAGCATACGGATATGGCGGAGACTTTGGAGAAGAAAACCATGATGGAAACTTCTGTGTTGATGGTTTAGTTTATCCTGATAGAAGACTTCATACTGGCTTATTAGAATATAAAAATATTAATAGACCTATAAGAGCATTAGAGTTTGATGAAGCTAATAAAAAGGTTAAGCTTAAAAATATGCTTGATTTTAAAAATGCTAATGACTTCTTAAACATCACTTATAAAGTATATGTAGATGGTGAGATTATCTTATCAGATAGGTTAATATTAGAAAGCTTAAATCCAAAAGAAGCAAAATGGTATGATTTAAATATATCAAATTTACCAGTTGGAATTATTACTATATTATTTGAGTATAGTGTAAAAACAGATAACTACCTTTATAAAAAGGACTTCATATTAGGTCATGATCAATTTATTATAAAAGATGAAACAACAAATATAGAATCTGTAAATAAACTAATAAAAATTAATAGTAATGAAGAAAAGTTTTATATAGAAGAAACTCTTAATCAAATTAAAATTATAAATTCAGACTTTAATTATATATACAATAAAAATACAGCAACCTTTGATTTTATCGAATCATTAAAAGAAGTATTTATAGATGCTCCATTGGAATTCACTATTTGGAGAGCACCTACAGATAATGATAGAAAAATTAAAAATCCTTGGATTGAAGCTGGTTTTAATCAAATTACCACATATGTATATAACACTAAAATTAAAGAACACTCTAATAAAGTAGAAATAATTAGTTCCTTAAGCTTGATCCCACCATATAGGGAAAAAGTGCTTGATGTCACAGTAACATGGAGCATTTACTCATGTGGTCTAATTAATTGTGATATTAAAGCTAATAAAAATATGAGAACTCCTTTTTTACCACGCTTTGGAGTACAACTTAAATTAAATAAATCTTATGAAGATGTAAGTTATTTTGGCTTTGGACCATATGAAAATTATATAGATAAAAATTCATGTTGTTATTTAGGTAGATTTAATTCAAAAGTTTCTGAAATGCATGAAGATTATATAAAACCTCAAGAAAATGGAAGTCATCATTTCTGCCGAGAAGTATCTATCACTAATAACTATGGAAAGATATATGTTTTATCTGAAAATGATTTTGCTTTTAATGTTTCACATTTTTCTGTTAATCAATTAACTAATACAAGCCATAACTTTGATTTAAATGAAGAAGATTTAACTTACTTAATTATTGATTATAAACAAAGTGGTATTGGTTCAAATAGCTGTGGCCCTGATTTACCAGAAGAATATAGACTTAATGAAAATGAATTTTCATATAATTTTTATTTAAAATTTATAAAAACAAATATCTAATATTAAATACCCCTGGAGAAAAGATCTATCTCTTTTCTCCAGGGGTTCAGCATTTTTTCAAATTACCATGTTATTTTATCTTCAAAAATATAATTATGTAATTGTTCAACAGTTGTTTCTTTATCAAAAGTTAAAAATAATGAAGGATAAGATTATAAATTTATGAATTTAATTCTCATTTAACGAAAAAACAGCGACAAACTCATATTTTCAATAAGTTTGTCGCTGAATGGTTAAATCAAATTACTAAACAGTAAACTTAGTAACTTGTCTTTCTGTTACTTGAGCTGAATACTTAGAAACTAGTCTTCCTTTGCTGTTTTCAAAAATGTTATTTTCAATTAAACTGTCCATTAAAGCTTTAGCCTCATCATTTGTTATTCCAGCTTTAACATCTGAAATAGATATATTAGCTTTTTCTCCTGTTTCAGTTAAAAATGTCATTGTTAATGTATATTCCATAATTCACACACCCCGCCTTTATTATTCTTCAATTTGAGATAATTCAGTTACATAGAAATTTCTAGTGTTTGCACTAAGTAAATCTGCCACTAATGAAGCTACTACTTGAACTTTTTCAAGCTCTGCATCTGCTACTAAGTTACCTATTTTCTTTTTTGTATAGGTTGGATTACCATCCTTATCACTTCCTGATTGTACTTCAATTGATAGTACTGTGCTTTCTAAAGCTTTGTTTGCCATAATAAATTCCTCCATTTCATTTTTTATTGTAAGTTTTTTATTTATTTGCCTTACAATTAATACATATCCATTGAAATAGATTTTTTACATTTTTATTTGTTTATTTTTTTATAATTACAAAAAAGGCTGTTGCATTAAGAATAAATACTACAATATAATTTGTTTGATTTTAATTACAAAACAATATATTGTGTATAATTTTTCTAGTGCGACAGCCCAATAAATCATTTATTTATTTCTAATTTTATATTTCTATATAAAATTCCTTCATCAATTTCTATATTTCATATCCAATCTCTCTTTGCATTTTCACCCAAAAAGGATACTCCTCTTTATACCATTTATTTAATTCATATAAATACCTATCAGTATTTTCATTATCCTTAAATATAACCTTCTTATTCCTACTTATAATTTGTAATTGCATGTTCTTTGGTAATTCCTCTATATTAACTAAATCTATAGCTCTCCCTAGCTTTTCTTCTAAAATTCCTTCTATATAAAGTCTATCTTCTAACTCAATGCTACCAAGTATTGCAATATCTATATCAGATTCCTCTGTAAATCTATTAGTTAAAAAGCTTCCGAAAATATAACAAGCATCAATATCATCCCTTGTGAAAGTTTCATGTATTACTTTTGTTATTTCATTATTATTCATCATATAAAGATAATAAATCCTTTCTATTATTTTTAATATTATCCTTAAGTCTTTCTTCCATAAATATCTTAAAGTTTTCTAAAACGCTTTTATTATTTTTATATAATTTTATTAATTCTTTTGTTTTAGGCTTCTTATATTGATGAGCAAATGTATTTCTAATATTTAATGTTTTATTATAAAACTCATAAAAATCCTCTGGAATTATTTTTAATTCAAATGCATTTAATATATAATCTCTTAACTTCTTATCTGTTACTGCTACTCCTACAGAACTCAATGAAAATGCTAAATAATCCTCAAAAATAGTATACATATCTTTCATGTTATTTCTAAAAGAATTAGATACTTGCTTGTAGAACTTGTCATCTTCTTTTAATGTATCATATAAATAGTAATCTTCTTCTAAATCATTTAATATTTCAATATAATTATTTACTATATTCTGAAATCTCATTGAGTTAATACGTATCATCATTATAATCACTTCCTAGATTGATATATTTTCCTATATATCATTATTATATACCTTTTCTGAAATATATAAATAAAATCTAATCTCCCTCTACACAATAACTCTTAAATATTAATTTAACAAAAAACAGCGACAAACTCATATTCTCATATAAGCTTGTCGCTTGATTTATATATAAAGCTTGGCTTTAAAAATTAGTAGTTTACATTTATTTTTATCAATTATTTGAGATTGTTTTTGAGTAACGATTAATAAGATACTCCATCAAATTTAAAGAGTTGCCAAAAAAATAATTTAAATTCTGATTTTCGTGATCTATACCAGTAGATCCATTTTCTACAATAAAAGCAAGGTCGCTTTTCACCGTGTAGCTACTATTTTCCGTAGCTGTCAATGCGATAACTTTACCACCATACTGCTTACATTCTTCCATTTTTATTAAGCCATTTTTGTTTTCACCTGATTGAGAAAATGTAATTAATGTATAAGGTGTTTTATCTGATACCAAGCTGATTTCCACTCCATTTAAGTCAATAGCATAAATTTTTTTCAATAGTAATTTACGATAAGTATAATTAACCAACATTTGACAAAACCCTTCCCCAAACAAGTATATTTTTTTACTTGAGAAAGCATTATTAAAATAGTTATCTATTTGATCCCAATCTTGGTTTACCATCACAAAAGGTAATGTTTCTAATTGATTTGTAGATTTATATGAAAATTCCTTTGAAAGGAAAAAAATTAGCTCTTTAAAATTATTAAAGCCTGCCCTTTTTGCTAATCTACTAATTGAAGACTGAGAGGTATAGTTCATTTGTGCAATAGTTCGAATGTCAATTGAAGATTTATTTTTAATTGCTTCTATAATACTCTCGATTATCTTTTCATCTTCATTTCGAAAATTATTTTTAGGAAATAAACGATTTAAATAATAAATTTTGGTCATTATCTCACACTCCTGTGAAAGTATATTCAAAAAGCGAAAACGTAACCATACTAGTGTATATGCATTGTTTACGTCTTTTTAATATAATATACTATTAACATAAAGAAAGCAATTGCAATTGTGATAATTATTTCTAGTTAAACTTATTGTATTTACTATAGTTAAAAAGAGTAATGGTCATATAAATAAGAAAACGTATTTAATGAAAGAGGGAGATTATGAAAAAAGTAATTATAAACGCCGATGATTTTGGCTACTCTTCAGCAGTCAATCTAGGAATTATAAAATCTCATAAAAAAGGGATTCTAACCTCGACAACTTTAATGGCTAATATGCCAGGCTGTGATGAAGCTATTGTGCTTGCTAAAGAAAACCCAGACCTTGGAGTAGGTGGTCACCTTGTTTTAACTTGTGGAAAACCTTTAACTAAAGTTGCTTCACTAATAGATGAAAACGGAGCTTTTTATAATTTAGCTGAATATAAAAAACATCGTAATGAAATGTGTGATGAAGAAATTTTTCAAGAATGGTCTTATCAAATCGATTATTTATTGGATCACGGGCTTAAATTAACCCATTTGGATAGTCATCATCATGTTCATGCATTTCCTGAAAATTTGAAGATAACAAAAAGAATTGCAGATAAATATCATTTGTGTTTTAGAAATATCTTTGGGTTAGAAGAAAATATAGAGCTACCTGCTCAGAAGGGAATTAATGGTTTTCTAGATTTAATGAATCATTCAGCTATTCGAGATTTAACAATACCTTTTAAAGAAAACCGAATAAAATGTTTCGAGGAAATTCAAGCAGTGCTTGATCAAGTTAAAGATAATGAGATAACAGAACTTATGGTTCATCCAGCTTATGTAGATGAAGGCCTGTATTTCAATTCTTCATTCAATGTTCAACGTATGAAGGAAGTGTCAATTTTATGTGACTCACAAATGAAGCAACTATTTGAATGTAATAAAATTGTGACATGTAGTTACAAGAATATATAAATATTTATTGAATAATAACTTTTTTAAAAATTGGAATAATTAAATTAAAGATATTAAAGGGGAGAGACATATATGAAAGAGAAGTTTATTAAATCGGCAAGTGTTTTTTCAAAAGCAATTATTCAGCCAGTAATGTTTATGGCAGTAACCGGGATTATTTTATCAGTTTGTGCAATTTTGAAATTGGACATGATGCCAACTTTCACAAAAAATATTGGAGGTTTTATATTTAATATTTTATCTGGAGGAATGATTGGTCAGCTAAGTGCTATATTTTGTGTAGGAATTGCTACTGCATTAGCAAAACCAAAATATAAAACAGATGCTGCAATTTTAGGAATTATTACGTTTTTAATCTTTTTATACGCCAATAATTCTTGGTTAACAATTACAGACCGCTTGGCTGTTGCTGGTGAACAAGGACTTTATGGTACTGGACAAGGCATGGTATTTGGTGTTCAAGTAACTGATATGGGAGTTTTCCTAGGCATTTCTTTAGGTGTGTTCGTCGGTTGGATGGTCAATAAATTCGGTGATATTAAACTACATAGGTACTTGTCTCCATATTCTGGTACAAAGTCCGCTTATATACTTATTGTATTTGCAACAATTCTATTTGCAATAGGGATTACTTATGTTTGGCCAATAGTTAATTCAGTAGTTGAAGCAGTTGTAAAAACAACTACAACAGCAGGATCAGTAGGATTTTTCTTCTATGGATTCTTAAATCGTTTACTTTTACCGTTAGGTTTACACCATTTCTTATGGATGCCAATTTTTTATACTCCACTTGGTGGAACCGCAGAAATTGCAGGTCAAGTATATAACGGTGCATTCAATATCTGGTTAGCAGAGCTAGGAAATGTAAGTCAAATCACAACGATGCATCCATCTATAGGTTATTTATCAAACTTTGGTTCTATTTCTTTACCAATAGGTATTGCCTTTGCACTTTGGAAAACAGCACGTCCAGAAAATAGGAAAAAAGTTGCTTCCATTTTAATTCCTACTGTAGTTACAGCTTTCTTGGCAGGTGTTACTGAACCACTAGAATTTTTATTCTTGTTCTTATCACCACTTTTATGGTTGGCACATGCTGTAGTATATGGATTTAGTTTATTCATTACAAACCTAGTAGGTATTAATATACAGTTTGATACAGGAATAAATATGTTTATCAATAGTTTTGCCTTTCCAGCACGTTTAGGTCATCAATATTGGATTCCAGTAATCTTTATTGTAACAGCTGCTTTAGAATATTTTGTATTCAAAAAATTAATCATAAAATTAAATATTCCAACATTAGGTCGTGAAAAAGATGAAGATATAAGTGATCCAGTCGTTGATTCTATTGTAGGTGATTCTAATTCAGAGTTTGAACCACAAATTCAAAATATCGTTGCCGGTTTAGGTGGTGCGGACAATATTGAAAGCATAATTAATTGCTATACAAGATTACGTGTTGATGTAAAAGATGAAAATAAAGTTAACATTAAAATATTAAAAGAAAAAGTAAAAGCTTCTGGAATCGTTGATAAAGGTAAGCACATACAAATAATCATTGGTATTGGTGTAGAACAAGAACGTGAAAAAGTTGAAGCTTATATAGAATATCTTAAAAAAAATAAATAAAGTAAAATATAATTTTTAATAAATTGGAGGAAAAGATAAAATGGGTAATAAATTCGTAATGGTTGGTGGAGGTTCTACTCAATCACCTGGTATTTTAGAAGTTTTAAGAAAGCGTGCAGAAGAGTTAAACTTAACTGATTTAGTTTTATATGATATTGATGAGGAAAGAGTTTCTCTGCTTGGACAATATACAAAAATGTATTATAAAGAATTAGGATCTAAAGTAAATGTTACTTATACAACTAATATTGATGAAGCTTTAAAAGATGCTGACTTCTTATTTATGCAAATTCGTCCAGGCTTGAATAAACAAAGAGCTATTGATGAAAAAATTTGTTTAAATAATGGTGTTGTTGGTCAAGAAACTTGTGGATTAGGTGGATTCTCCTTTGCTATGAGAGTAATACCAGCTGTTTTAGAAATCATAAAAAAGGTAAAAGAAATTTGTCCTAAGGCTTGGATTTTAAACTATACAAATCCAGAGGCAATTTTATCAGAAGCAATTTATAGAGAGTTCCCAGAAGCTAATGTTTTATGCATTTGTGATATGCCAATTTCAATTGAAGGAGCCATTGCAAAGTACTTTAATAAGGAGCACCACGATTTAACATTTAAATACTTTGGACTAAATCATTTTGGTTGGTGGAGCAATGTCTATGATGAAAAAGGGGTTGATTTATTGCCACAACTACGTGAAGATGTTCTTTCTGGCAAAATTGATACACTTTTAATGTCAAATGATGAAACTGTTGGAGATAAGTATTGGATAGATACTTATAAACAAATGATCAGTTTATTTAAGCGTTTCCCAGAATATTTCCCTAATTGTTATTTACAGTATTATTTAACTCCAGATGAAATGGTGGCTCATGATGATCCTTCCTTTACTCGTGGAGATTATGTAATGCAAGGTAGGGAAAAACGTATTTATGATGAATGTCGTAGAGTGATTGCAGAAGGTTCTGCTAAAGATTCTTCACTACATGCAGGGGTTCATGGTAATTATATTGTGGATATTGCTCATGCGATTATTCATAATACTAGAGAGAGATTTATAGTTAATAAAAAGAATAATGGTGCAATCTCTAATTTTGATTCAGAGGCAGTTGTTGAAACTCCAGCTTACATTGGTTCAATGGGAGCTGAAACTATCAATATTGGTGAAATACCAGCTTTCCAAAAAGGCTTGATGGAAATGCAAAAAGCCTATGAAAAATTGACAGTTGACGCAGCATTGTCTGGCTCTTACCAAAAAGCTTTAGAAGCTGTGATGCTTAACAAAACAATCCCTAATTATACTGTTGGTAAAAAGGTGTTAGATGAATTATACGCAGCTAATAAAGGTTTATGGCCTGAATTAAAATAAGCTATTACTTAAAATTTATTATAATAAGAAAAACATGGAGCTACGAACTAAATAATTAGTACGTAGCTCCTTTTGTATTTAGAATAATAATGTAATAAGATTTTTTCTCCTAAGAAACTCTTATTATATGCATAGCTAAATATAATATTTCATCATCCCCAACGGGAGAGTAGATAGATTTGTGTAAAAAACAAATCTATCTACTCTTTTTTGTATGATTAGTTGGTAGATTTGGAATAATATACTATATAAATTTTAGGAGGATTTTCTATGGGAAGAAAAAATGATATCAACTTTGATTACAATTCAGAAGTAAAAAGATGTAAAACAATAGATGACGTTCTTGGAAAGAACGGGTTAGTTCA
>SKEA01000489.1_pt1 | contig 38027 bp, 34 predicted proteins | sample 4826601 | NCBI WGS metagenome assembly SKEA01 (sample SAMN11008821, study PRJNA524170) | human gut metagenome | biome: Human fecal sample; material: Feces; isolation source: fecal sample from pouch patient p13, p53 | host: Homo sapiens | place: Israel: Tel-Aviv | collected 2016-07-06 | reverse complement strand
TCATAAAAATATTATACACAAAAAGGAGGATTCAAATTCGAATCCTCCTTTTCTTATCGGCTAGTATCAAAATTTATTTTGATACAGCCCCTTTTTAATAATTATATTTTACATATTTTTTCTTAAAAATCTTGGTAATAAAGTAAACAATCTAGGTGAAATCATATCTAAATCTTTTTTATTTATACCTCCAAGGAAAATTAAGGCACATAGATATATAATTCCTCCAATCCCCATAAGAATCAATATAACAAAACCAGTTATAATTCTTCCACTTCCAATTATATTTATAATTCTATCAATTGGAATTCTACAACCATAAATCCCCAAAGCCATAAGTGCTGAAGATATGGTAGGGATAATTGCTAATTTAAATATAGGAATTTTCATCTTAAAAATTCTTCTTAACCTTCTATGATTTATAATAACAGGAAGTAAAAATGCAAAGAAGCTTGCAAAAATAGCTCCTAATATGTTTATATCCTTAATAGCCACTAAGAAATAATTAATAACAAACTTGATAATTATCCCTAATAAAGCTGTACTTAGTACTAAATATACTTTATTAATTCCTTGTAATATAATGTTTTGAATTGCAGATATTGACATAAATATCAATACTATTGAACCATACTTTAACATTTCATACCCAGCTGTTGTATTAAATAGCATTATGTATATATCTTTACTTAACATTGATAACCCTACTGCTGCTGGTATAGTTATTAAATAAGTTATTTTAAAACTATATGCCATTTGAGATTTTAATTCTTTTCTATTTTTTTGTATATATGCTTGTATTATCTTAGGAAATACCGCAGCGCTTAATGCAGTAACTAATGCAAAAGGCACATTCAATAATGTATTATAATATCCTAATACACCATACAACCTTGTTGATTCTGCATCTGAAAAACCTGCTGCAAGTAATCTAGCTTTTACATTTATAGTATCAACAAGTCCTCCAGCATTTTGTAATCCAGCCACCATTATTATTGGCACACCATAAAATAGAAGCTTCCTTAATATTTTTTTATTGCTTATTTGCTTTTCAGATTTATCTTCTATTTCAGCCTTTCCTTCATAGTCAAGTTTATCATACATTATTAATATAAATATTAAGGCTGCAATTGCTCCTATTGTAGTTCCTACCGTTCCACCTGCGCTACCCCATTCAATGCTAATTTGAACAAATACATATGCAAATATTAAACTTAATACTATATTAACTATTTGCTCAAGCACTTGAGATATCGCTAATGTTTTCATATCTTCTGTACCTTGCATATAACCCCTATATGTTGCTAATATACAGCTAAAAAATACTGTAGGAGCTAAAAATCTTAATGATAAAGATGCTTGTGACCACTCTGTACCTGAAGCTATAACATCAGCTAAAGCCATAAAAGCTATTGTAATAATAGCACCTATTATAGCTAAATATGTTCTTGCAACTTTCATAGCTCTTAGGGCATCTTCATGCTGCCCTTGAGCCCTTAATTCTGATACAACCTTCGCCACTGCTGGTTGTGCACCTAAACTTGTAATAGCTAATATAAAAACAAAATATGTATAACTTGCATTATATATTCCAATTCCATCTTGCCCTATAATAGCATTTAATAGTGGTACATATGCTGCTGATAATATTTTAACAAGTATTCCTGCTACAGATAGTATAAGAAAACTACGACCCACTGACTTCTCTTCCATAACCTTCCCCTTTATACGTTCTTATATAGTAAATTTAAATACATCCTTCTTTATCTTCTTAAACATCGGTGGAAGTGATTCTGCTATTGTCTTATTTTTTAAATATTCTAACTTTCCATCTGCTCCCTTAAATATAAGCTTATATGCATAAAGGAACTGATAATTTAATCCAAACTTATTATCAAAGAATGAATTTAACTTTCTGTCTCCATATTTAAAATCACCTATTATTGGATTTCCTAAATGACTTAAATGAGCTCTAATTTGATGGCTTCTACCTGTAATCAGATCAATCTCAAGTAATGAATATGCTCCATTAGTTTGAACAGTTTTTACCTCCATAGAAATTTCTTTTGTGTTAGGCTTTTTTTCATCATATACTTTTGATATATTTTCATTTTCATTTTTTGAAATATAACCTCTGTATATTCCGTCTTTTATTTTTCCTTTTACTAAAGCATTATAATATTTTTTTACCTTACCTTCTCTTATCATCTCATTCATTGTTCTTAATGACTCGAAATTTTTTCCGAATATAACAACACCTGAAGTATTTCTATCCAATCTATTACATGGTGCTGGTGTAAATGTCTTTTCTTTCTCTGGTAAATAATCACCTTTTCCATGTAGGTATGATAATACATAGTCAGTAAGTGAAGCCTGAGAACCCTTTTGATCTGGATGAACTAAAACACCAGGCCATTTTTCAACAATTAATATATTGTCATCTTCATATGTCACCATAAGACCACTATAATTTACCTTTATAAATGAATCTTCTTTCTTCTCTTGTTTACTTTGAATATATCTTATTTCAATAACATCTCCTAATTCTAGAGAATAATTTTCTTTTTTCTTTACTCCATTTACCCTTATATCACCTTTTCTTAATGCTTTAAATATAGCACTTAAAGGTACATCTTTTAAGTATTTTCTCAAAAACTTATCCAGTCTTTGTCCTGCTTCATTTGTTCCTATTTCAATTTTCAAAAAATCAACTCCTATATTATGTATATGAAACAACTCTTCTTTATTCAGTCAGAGTTGTAAATTCACTAATGTTATATAAATTCCCATTCTATTAGATTAATATTATTTTTTTAAGTTGTCAAATAATTCATGGCAACTTCACATTGAATTGCTACTCCAATAGGTAATGCATCTTCATCTATATCAAATAAACTATTATGTGCTGGATGTATTATTCCTTTTTCTTCATTCCTAATTCCTAGGAAGTAAAATACTGATGGTACTTTATTTGCAAAATAAGCAAAACTTTCTACTCCTAATTTAGGATTCTTTTGCACTTTAACATTTTCAGCTCCTATAACATTTTTGGCTGAATCCTCTAATATTTTCACCATATTATCATCATTATATAAACATGGATATGATTCCTCTATTTCAATTTCTGCACTTCCTCTAAAAGTTGTACATACCCCATTGACAATTTCCTTTAATCTTACTTTTGCAAATTCTCTATCTTCATTTGTCATAGTCCTTATTATTCCACTTAATTTTACTTCACTAGGTATTATATTTTGTGCTGTTCCCCCATGAATACTACCAATTGTTACAACTGATGGATTAACAGGCTTTATTTCTCTACTAACTATACTTTGCAAAGAAGTAACAACATGAGCTGCCATAACTATTGGATCAATAGCTGTATCAGGATAAGCTCCATGCCCCCCAGAACCTTTTATTGTAATATTAAATGGGTTTGATGCAGCATTTACCGTTCCCCTTCTAACCATTATCATCCCTACATCTAATGTTTCTTCAACATGTAATCCACACATAACGTCCACAGTAGGATTTGTTAAAACTCCTTCTTCTATCATTACTGGTGCTCCGCCAGTAGTTTCTTCTGCTGGTTCAAATATCAACTTTACAGTTCCATTAAATTTATCTCTATTTTTATTTAATAACTTTGCTACACCTAATAGAACTGTAGTATGTCCATCATGTCCACATGCATGCATCTTTCCACTAACCTTTGATGAATAACTACAAGACTTTTTATCCTGCATTGGTAATCCATCAATATCTGCCCTTAAGCCTATTACTTTCTTATTTTCCCCTTCTTTAGTACCTTCTATTATTCCACATACACCAGTCCCAGCGAACTCTTTAAACTGGATTCCTTCTTTTCTTAAAAAATCTTTTATAAATTTAGATGTATTAGTTTCTTCGAAGCCTAGTTCTGGATATTGATGCAAAGTTCTTCTTATTTCTATTAATTCATCTTTAATATCGTTTGCTTCTATATTAAAATTTTTCATAAATAAAAACTTCTCCTAAAAAAATTTACAGGCTTATATTAAAAAATATAAGCCTATTTAGATTAATTATATATTATGCATGCTTTTTATTCAATTAATTTGATAATGTATCTCTTTTTATTTATCTTAACATTTTTTCCAACTCATACAATCTAAATCTTTCTGGTTGTTGGAACTCTGCTCCTGATGATCTTTTTTCTATAAGTTTTTTATACTCCTCAAATTGTGAATCTCCTAGTTTTTTTCTTATTACATTTAACTCACATTCTTGAATATACTCTCTTTCTTCTTGAGACAACACCATATATTTATTTAATTTTGAAATTATTTGATTTAAATTTTCCTTTTCCTCCGCACTAATTAAATCATCATTCTTTTCAATAAATACTTCTAACTTTTTCCCTTCCTCTGGTGAATAAGCCAATGTTGCCTCTGTAAAACTATTTAAAGTTATAGTAGTAATAATTACAAATAAAATTAACTTTATATATTTTTTATACTTACACATAATGAATCCACCTTTTGCAAAAGATTTTATATACTTATTATTCCCCTTTTGCAGAATATTAATTAATATTACTTAATTAATATTACTTAATTAATATTATTAAGTTATTTTCAATTAATATTCTTAAAGAAAAACTTCTATCTATATCATTTTTAAACTCTAATGTTATTCTATCTCCCTCTATTAACTTTACTTTTGCATCACCATACTGCCTGTGATATAAAGCATCACCCTTTTTAATTCCATAATCCACCGAATTACTCTCTTCTTCTAATCCACTTTCTAAAACAAATCTAGATATATCACTAAACTTACCTCTTATAGTCTTAGGTGAAAATACATAAAGATTTTTTATAGCTCTTGTAATGGCAACATAGAAAAGTCTTCTTTCCTCTTCTAAATTCTCTTCTATTGATGATTTATGGGGAATTGTTTCTTCTACACAATTAATAATAAATACATTTTTAAATTCCATTCCCTTTACACCATGTATTGTACTAAGAATTACACCATCTTGAACTACTTTACTTTTCTCTATCTCTTCTTTAACATTATCTACATGTGTTAAAAATTCTGATATATTTCTAAACCCTTCTATAGCTCCTTTAAATTCCTCTAACACATCTTCTAAGTCACTAAAATTTTGATTAAATTTACTTGCATATTCTCTTAGATAATCAATATACCCTAAAGAAGATATTATATATTGTACAGCACTTCCTAATGAAATTTTATTAAGATATGCAATATCCTTCTTTAAATCATCTAACTTTTTTGCTTGAAATGGTGCAGTATCACTTTTATCTATAAGAATATCAAATACATTCTTATACTCTTTATAATTTCCTACATAACTTAAATTACTTTTACTAATATACCTAAATGGCTTATTTATTATAAAATTAAAGGCCTCTCTATTATATGGATCTACTGATAGCATTAAATAGTTTATTATATCTTTACATATAAAATGCTCAAAAAAATTATATCCTTTATCTAATAAGACAAAAGGTATTTTTCTTCTTGTAAAAGTATCTATCAAACTTCTTGCTTCCATATTAGTTCTATATAATATAGCGTTGTTACTATAATCTTCACCAATAAAGGATTTAATAATATTTGCAATTTCTTCACCTTGCAAAAATTCATTATATGGTTTCATGAATTTTATAATTCCTTTTTCAGACTCAAATGATAATATCTCTTTATTATTTCTACCTAAATTATTAGAAATTAGCTTTTTAGACATATCAATTATATTCTTTTTACTTCTATAATTTGTTGATAAATATACTTTTTGCCCATTAATAAAAGATTCATCAAACTCTACCATATATTCTGGCTTAGACCCTCTAAATGAATATATACATTGATCTTCATCTCCTACAGCAAACAACTCATTTCCATTATTTATCATTTTCAAAAATGCTATTTGCAAGTCATCACAGTCCTGAAATTCATCAACTAAAACATATTTAAATAAATTTCTATATTTATTTAATATATTGGAGTTATTCTTAAATAGATATAATACTCTTACAGATAAATCATCAAAATCCCAAAGCTTTTCTTTTTCCTTCTGCTTTTCATATTGCTCATAACATTCCTTAAAAATTTCCATAGATATTGATGGTGAAAATTCCTCTAATTCTCCTAATGATGTTTTAAATAATGATATGTTATTTAAAACATCTCTAACTTTATCATCATTTACATCATCAAAATATTTTCCTAATACACTTTTTACTATTCCATGCCCCTTGCCACTATCTATTATTTTTATATCAAAACCTTCTCTAAGTAAAATCTTATAAAATAACCCATGAAAAGTTCCAAAAAAAGGCGCTATATCTTTTTTAAAAATATTTTTGTATCTTGATTTCATATTCTCAGCAGCTGCCCTAGTAAATGTTATAACAATAATATTTCCAACCTTAACTTTTCTTTCTTCAATAAGATGATTAACTCTATTTATTATAACTGTTGTTTTACCACTTCCTGGAGCAGCTACTACTAATGTATTTTTACCTTTAATATTAATTGCTTTCATTTGGTAATTATCTAATGCTACTTTCATATATACTCCTTAAATATAATATACTTTAATTATTGACTTCATTATAATATAAATAACTATATTGTAATAATTTATATATAGATGTACAATATCTTTAGGTATTTTTCAATAAAGGAGATAAAAATGGAAAATTTAATGAGATTTGACGTTACTAACGAAAGAAATCTTACAATGCTTGTAGATTTTTATGAATTAACAATGGCTAATGGATATTTTAATAAAGGAGTAGAAGATAGAATAGCATACTTTGATATGTACTTCAGAAGAGTACCTGATGGCGGTGGATACTGTATCATGGCTGGAGTTGATCAACTTATTCAATATTTAAATAATTTATCATTTACTAAAAGTGATATTAAATACTTAGAAGAAAAAAATATTTTTTCAAAAGAATTTTTAGATTACTTAAGAAACTTTAAGTTTGAATGTGATGTTTGGGCTATTCCTGAAGGAAATCCTGTTTTTCCAAATCAACCTTTAGTAACAGTTAGAGGGCCTGTTGTTCAAGCTCAATTTGTTGAAACAATGATACTTTTAACTATAAATCACCAAACATTAATAGCTACTAAAGCAAATAGGATTTGTAGAGCTGCTAATGGAAAAACTGTTATGGAATTTGGTTCAAGACGTGCTCAAGGTTATGATGGTGCCATATATGGTGCAAGAGCCTCTATAATAGGTGGTTGTGACTCTACTGCTTGTACAATTGCAGACAAATATTTTAACGTTCCTGCTGTTGGGACTATGGCTCATAGTTGGGTACAACTATTTGATACTGAATATGAAGCTTTTGAAGCTTGGGCTCAAGCATACCCTGACAATTGCTCTTTATTAATCGATACTTATAATGTTCTTAAATCTGGTTTACCTAACGCTATTAAAGTTTTTGATAAAGTTCTAAAACCACTAGGTAAAAGACCTCAAGGAATAAGAATTGATTCTGGAGATATAACATATTTAACTAAAAAATGTAGAAAAATACTTGATGAAGCTGGTTATAGCGATTGTAAAATAATTGTATCTAACTCTTTAGATGAACATATAATAAGAGATGTTTTATCACAAGGAGCTTGCATTGATGCTTTTGGTGTTGGTGAAAGACTAATAACTGCAAAATCTGAACCTGTATTTGGTGGTGTTTATAAACTTGTAGCTGTTGAAAAAGACTCTACAATAATACCCAAAATAAAGATTAGTGAAAATAGCGAAAAAATTACTAATCCTGGTTTCAAAAAAATATATAGGTTATTTGATAAGAATACTGATATCGCAATAGCTGATGTTATTTCTTTAAATGACGAACAAATAGATGAAAACTCTGAACTTGAAATCTTCCATCCAATTCATACATGGAAAAGAAAAAAAATAAATAATTTTTATACAAAAGAATTATTAGTTAAAATTTTCGAAAAAGGTGAACAAGTTTGTTCTTCACCTTCAGTATTAGAAATTAAGAAGTTTTCTAAGCAAGAAATTTCTAAACTATGGCCTGAAATTTTAAGATTTGAAAATCCTCATACTTATTATGTGGATCTTTCACCAAAGCTTTGGAAATTAAAACAAGAGCTTTTAATGGAAAAAAAGCATTAAAAAATTTAATAGTCACTGATACCTTACTTCAGTGACTATTATACTTACTCATCCTTATACCCTACATATGTTGGAATTATATACTCCAAACTCTTATCTTCTGAATACATAAAGTCATCATCAATAATCTCTTTAAAAATAACCTTATCTCCTACTAAATGTTCAACAAAAGGGCAAATTTCATTGTTATTTTTAACTGGACTCATCGGACATTCATTACTACAACTTATCTTCTCCCTCTTACTTGACCAAAATGGACATTTACTCATAACCCATACCCCCACTTTATTTGTAAACGAAATCACAAGTCTATTATATATTATTTTTATACATAAATAAACTTTTATTCCATTTTCCATAATACCTTGTACTATTTATTTATAATATAACATATTTTCTCATTAAATCAATATTTTTATATTTTTTTGATAAAAAAATATCAATTTCTTCATAAAAGAAATTGATATTTTAAAAATATATATTTTATTTTTTAATAGCAGAGTTTTTAACAACTGATATTTTTATTATTTCATTTTGGAATGCCTTTAATAAAGCCTTTTCTAAAACTTTTTGTTGATCAAAGTTTTCAATGTCTCTACATTCAGCAAAAACTTTATTTAATTCTCCATCAACATTTGTATATGTTAATGTAACATATGGCTTATCATATTCAACCTTTACTATTTTTAACCCCCAAGAAATTTGAGCATAATCACCATCTAGTGTTAACTTAGTTAAAGATTTTAATTTTTCATTTTCAGCATTTGGATCATTAATTATTAATAACTCATCGCCAACTTTATACTTTGCCATATAAATCCTCCTTTATTTTATATTAATTCCAAATTATATTTTTGTAATTAATATACTAATATATAATTATTATTCCTCATTCTTCTTATAAAATATCATAATTTTTATAATTTTACAATAAAATTTTACTGAATTTTCTTTATTAATTAATAAATGTTATTGACAAATAATTATAAGTTTTAATATAATATTATCAAATAAATATAGGAAGGTGCTCCTTATGGAAGATATAATTCTAACCTTTAAAGAAAAGAAATTAAAATTAACACCTCAAAGACTAGCTGTTTATCAATATCTGAAAAGCACTCGTGAACATCCTTCTGCTGAAACTATTTATAAAGCTTTACAACCAAATTATCCTACTATGAGTCTTGCAACGGTATATAAAACTCTAAAAACTTTAGTAGAAATTGGTCTTGTACAAGAAATTAATATTGGTGAAGGTAATTTTAGATATGATGGGAATTGTAGTGAACATGGTCATATACAATGTACTAACTGTAGCAAAGTAGATGATTTATGCGATGTGGATTTTTCCCCTTTAAATAAAATGGTTGAGGAAAATACGCAATATAAAGTTAAATGGAATAAACTTTTCTTTTATGGGCTATGTAAAGATTGTCAGTAGAATTTTCTACTGGCTTTTTTTTATTTTATGGAAGTATTTATTATGTTATATCTTCATATACTTAACTGAGGTGATACTATGTTTGATTTTATAAATAAAAAAAAGACTATTCCTATAACTTTAATTATTATATTTTTTTTAATAATTATAATAACTATAATTGATACATATTTGCAAAATACAGAAACTTTATCTAATAATCTTTTAAAAAATATTCCCGAATATGACTTTGATTGTGATGGAGCAAATGATGAAATAACAATTATATCAACTAATTCAACATACTCAATAAAAATAAAAAATTCTACTGTTGAAATATTATTAAAGAGTAATGAATTTGATTACTCACTACTAGATATAACTCCCTCTTGTAGTATAAATATTTCCTATATAGATTTAAATCGAAATAAAGTTCCCGAATTAATTATTAGTGGTTTTAAAAATAATAAACCAACTTTTTATATATTCCAATGGATCGATAATACTTTTAAAGAAATTCTTTTTTCTCAAAATAATATTTTAGGAATCTTAGATTATAATAATTCTAGAACCCCAAAAGTATTTACAACTAACTCAAGTACTGGAGATAAAGGTACTAACAGCTATATATTAAATTCTAATTCACTAAAAGATATTAGCTTTAGCAAAGAATCAATTCCATCATTGGGTAACATTCAAACACTTATTAACCTTATTGAGGCTGATTATGAACTAGACGATGCACCTGATATATTTACTTCATATATTCCAAGTGAAGAACTAGGAATTCTTTGGAATTTAAATAAATCTACTTATCGCTATTCTTTTCAAAAAGGTTATTTCTATGACATATCATGGGATAATTTAGGCAAAACAACCTCAATATATTGGGTGCTTTCATTTGAAAAAATTAATTTTATTGATTCAAATAATGCTCCTGAAGAACTCACTATTCATGTAAAAGTAAATCTAGAAGAACTAGACGAATATAAAATCTCTTCTATAATAAAGAATTAATAAAAGGCCGCTATAAAAGCGGCCTAAAAGGGGGATGGGGGGGTTTAGCTTCAATGAAGATTTTTCTTCATTAGCTATAGGAGAATACTCTCCGATACAATAATAGTATTAACCTTTCTAAAAATTTTATTCATCTTTTATTATTACTCGTCAAAAGCCCCATCATTATACATGTGAATTATCTTATCTATAAACTCTCCTCTTTCTCCACCTACAATACTTCTAATAGCTTTTAACATTTTCATATTTTCATCATTTCTATCAATATTATCTTGAAAAATACTACCCTCAACACTATTATCTTCTTCTCTATTATCAGCTTCTTTACTCCAATTATTGTTTTGATTTATCGAGGTTCCCATAGGATTCATATTCCCCATTAAATTTCCTAAATTTAAGTTATTAAAATCAAATCCTTGTGTATTCATAGATTGCAACAAACTACTTATTTGATTCATATCTATATTTCCGAACATACTGCTTAATAATTGATTAGGATTTATCCCAAATGGTCCATTATTATATGTTTGTCTATTATTCATATTATTACTTGCATTATTATTCATATTGGCATTATTTTCATTTTGACTTCTAATTTCACGCCTAGTATCATTTCTGCTCTTATGCTTGCGCTTGGACATACAGCTTCCTCCAATTAAATTCTTTACTCTATTATATGTAATTAAATAATATATGTTTATAAATTAAGACATTTTTTTGGAGGGTCGTTAGACCCTCCATCCTCTTAACTAGCAGCAGCAGTTACTTTCACAGCAGCAATTGTTTCCTACGCTATTATTTCCTCCAAATAGGCTACCATAGGATCCACCACATAGTAAGAATAATAAGATTATTAAATATGAGCAGTTATTGTTAAGAAGTCCTGAACCACAAGCAATTAATAAGAATATAATTGGTGCTACACAATTGTTTAATCCACCAAATATATTTCCACAACATCCACCATTATTTGCTACATTATTATTGCAGCAACAAGGTTCACAACAGCAAGGATCACAACAACATTTTTCACAACAACATTTATTGTGTTTTCTCTTTGACATAACTATTCCTCCTTCCTACTAAACTATATTAGGTTGCCACAAGATGCTACATTGTTACCACATCCAAAGCTACCATTACATAAGAATAGGATAACTAGTAAGAATAAATATCCTCCACCGCAATTTCCTAATCCACCAAAGAAACCACTATTTCCATAGTTTCCTGAATTTCCACAACAGCAATTACTATTTGTGTTACCACAACATCCTGAATTTCCTGCATTTCCACCTTGTCCAGCATAGAATAAAATTAATAATATCCAGATCCAGCTTCCAAAGCCACATCCAAAATTACCATTACCTCCAAAACCACTACAGCATTGATCTACTGGAGGACAACTTGGACATTCAATGTCATTTAGTTCATCAATCATATCATGCATACTAGGCATATTAACATTCCTCCTAAGGATTTGATTTTTTGTTTTTATACTATATACTATTCTTGTCAATGTTATTTGACACTATTTTTATCTTTATAATGATATTTTTCTTAAAATTTATTGATTTTAAGTTTTAGTGTCTTCCTAACATCTCCCCTCTCTACTAATTATTCCAAATGGCTATTAAATGTGATAAATATTTCTAAAATAAAATAGCTACCCAAAAATGGGTAGCTATTTTACTAATTTTTAGCTTCTTCTGATAAATCTTCAAATATATTGTCTATTAACTCATCTTTTCCTTTTTTATTTAAAGATGAGAAGAAATAAAACTTATCTGTACTTCCAAGTCCTAATGTTTCCTTTATCAACTTTCTACTTTTAGCAAGATCGTTGTTTGAAAGCTTATCACTCTTTGTTGCAATTACTATACAATCATAATCAAAATGTTTAATCCATTCATACATCATAATATCGTCTGCTGTAGGCTTATGTCTTGAATCAACTAATAGTATAACTCTTTTTAACTCCTGCCTATCTGTCAAATACATTTCTATAGTTTTGCCCCAACTTTCTTTTTCTTTTTTAGATACCTTAGCATATCCATACCCTGGTAAGTCAACTAAATAAAAATCATCATTTATCAAGAAAAAGTTTATTAATCTTGTCTTACCTGGTGTTTGAGATACCTTAGCAAGTTTCCTTCTATTTGTTAAAGCATTTATTATCGAACTTTTACCTACGTTAGATCTTCCAACGAAAGCAATTTCATTTCTACCGTCTATTGGATACTGATTTCTCTTAACGGCAGATATAATAAACTCTGATTTTTTAATTATCACTTTTATCAACTCCGATTAATGCATTTTGTAATACCTCTTCAACATTATCAGCAAATATTAAATTTAATTTACCTTTAATTGATGATGGTATTTCATCTACATTCTTTTTATTTTCTTTTGGTAAAATAATAGTATCAATTCCTATTCTATGTGCAGCTAAACACTTTTCTTTAACCCCACCAATAGCTAATACCCTTCCTGTTAAAGTAACTTCTCCAGTCATAGCTATATTTCCTTTGACTTGTTTCTTAGATAAAGCTGATACTAATGCTGTAACTAATGTTACTCCTGCAGAAGGTCCATCCTTTGGAACTGCACCTTCTGGTACATGAATGTGAATATCATTTTTCTTATAAAAATCAGCTTCTATATTGTATTTATCACTATTAGCTCTCACATAACTATAAGCAGCCTTAGCAGATTCTTGCATTACTGATCCTAATTGGCCTGTTAATTCAAGCTTGCCATTTCCCTTCATGATAACTACTTCTACTGGTAATGTATCTCCACCATATGCAGTCCAAGCAAGACCAGTAACAACTCCAATCTTATCTTTTCTATCATAATTTTCAAACTCAAATAAAATTGGACCTAAATATTTCTCTATCTTATTTGCTGAAACTGTTAAACTCTTCTTTTTACTCTTAATTAATTCAGTAATAGCTTTTCTAATCACCTTATTAATTTGTCTTTCTAAAGTTCTAACACCAGATTCTCTAGTATATCCATTTACTATTTCTTTTATAGTATTATCTGAAATTTTTATTGTCTTTTCATCAACACCATACTCTTCCATAGCCCTCTTAATCAAATGATTCTTAGCAATATGGAACTTTTCTTCATAGGTATACCCTGAAACCTGAATTATTTCCATTCTATCAAGTAATGCTCTAGGAATAGTATCTAATGAGTTAGCAGTAGTAATAAAAAGAACATTAGATAAATCAATAGGAACTTCCATATAAGAATCTCTAAATGTTTTATTTTGGTTTTGATCTAAAACTTCTAATAAAGCATCTGCCGGATTTCCTTTATAATCTGCACTTAATTTATCAATTTCATCTAATAAAACCAATGGATTACTTACTTTAGCTTCTTTTAAAGCATAAACTAATCTTCCTGGCATAGCACCAACATAAGTTCTTCTATGCCCTCTTATTTCCGCTTCATCACGAATTCCTCCTAATGAAATTCTTACAAACTTTTTATTTAATGACTTAGCTACTGATTTAGCAATAGAACTTTTACCAACTCCTGGAGGTCCCACTAGACATAAAATAGGTCCTTTTAGAGATTTTGTATATTGTTTTACTGCTAGATACTCTAAAATTCTTTCCTTTACTTGTTCTAATCCATAATGTTCTTCATCAAGTATCATTGAAGCCTTTTCTATATCAAAAGAATCTTTAGTAGATTTATTCCAAGGCAATGCAACTATCCAATCTAAATAATTTCTAATATTATTTCCATCACTTGTATTAGATGATTTTAATCTTGCTATCTCATAATCTGCCTTTTCTCTCACTTCTTTTGGCATTCTAAGTTTCCTTAAAGCATGAATATATTTAGTTGCTTCTCTCTTCTCTTCATCTTCTCCAAGTTCCTCTTGAATAGCCTTAATCTGTTGTCTTAAGAAGTATTCTTTATTATTTCTATCAATTTTAGTCTTTACTTTGTTACCTATCTCTTTTTCTATTTCAACTATCTGTATTTCCTCACCAATAAAAACAAGTAATTTTTCTATTCTATCATGAACATCAATAGTCTCTAATATAAACTGCTTCTTTTCATCTTCTAATTGTATATATGCAGCGATTAGATCTGTAACTTTTCCTAAATTCTTTTCCTGATCCATCATTTGAAGAACTTTACTATTATCACCTTCTGTTGCATGTATATATGCTGAAAAGGCCTTACCAAGTTGACTTCTAAACGCTAAATCTTCATTAGTTTCAACATTTTTTTCAGATTCTTCTATTTTTTCAATAACACCTCTTAAATGATTATCTTTTTCCTCAAGCTCTAATAATCTAGCCCTCTCTATACCTTCAACTAAAACTCTTGTAGTTCCTTTTGGAAGTTTAAGTATTTGTTTTATCTTGCATATAGTTCCTATTGAGTACATGTCCTCTTTTTCAGTTGGCAACTCAACTTCCGGATCCTTTTGAGTAACTAGAAATATTTTACCCTCTTGTAACATAGCTTCTTCAAGAGAAGCAATAGACTTTTCTCTACCAATATCAAAATGTATAATCATATTGGGAAAAATAGTAATACCCCTAAGAGGAATTAATGGCAATAAAATTGAATTTGTATTCATTTTCCCCCTCCATTCTAAATATCATCTTATTAATACATTTAACTTTTCTATTATACACATAAATATTATTTTTTTCAACTTTATCCGCAAACTAACTAAATTGTTCGTTAGAGCTTGAATGTCGTGATGACGAAAATTAATGATATTACCTCCAGAATTTGTGTAATTTTCGTTAAGAATTTATATCTTTCTTTCCATAAAAACTGCTAAAGCTTCGAAAGTCACTTCGTTCCCTCAGCTTATTAACGCAGTTTTTATTCCAAGAAAGATTAAATTCTAAAACTTAATTACAATATTTCTTCCAGTAATATCATTAATTTTTCTTTATCACTGGCTTTTAAGCTAAAAGATACAATTTCCTGCGTACCCACCTTAAAAGTTAACGACTTCTGCTATATTTTATATCATCACTTACTAACTTTTAAATAAACTAAGAGTGTTGATATACAAATTAATTATTGCATCATAAGAAAATTTGTAGCAGAAAATATTAACTTCAAGGGTGACGTTATAAGCAAATACATTGAAAAAGAAAAAATGAAATATTAATTTGGAGGGAACATTGAAATTAAGCTGTAGAATTTCACAGTTCCCGGAAAATAAATATTCCATTTTTTCGATCTCATGTGGTGCGCAATACTATTCGTAGATTCCCATTGAGATGTATTTTTCTCCGCCGTCTGGTGCTATTGCTAATACTTTTTTACCTTTTCCAATTTTTTTTGCTATATCTATAGCTGCATAAATTGCTGCTCCTGATGATATACCTACTAATATTCCTTCGTTTTTAGCAAAATCTACTGCTGTTTTAATTGCATCTTCATCACTAACAGCTACTACCTTATCAACATACTCATTTTTATAATTTTGTGGTACAAAACCAGCTCCAATTCCTTGAATTTTATGAGGACCAGGCTTCTTTCCAGAAATAACTTGTGAATTACTTGGTTCAATTGCAACAATTTCTATATCATTTATTTTTTCTTTTAAATTTTTTCCTATTCCACTTATAGTTCCTCCAGTTCCAACTCCAGCTACAAGTACATCCAAATCATTTATATCTTCATATATTTCTTTGGCTGTTGTAGCATAATGCTTCTCTGGATTAGCTATATTTTCAAATTGTTGAGGCATAAAATATCCATGTTCATTTACCATTTGAGTAGCCTTTTCTATAGCGCCCTTCATTCCTCTACTACCTTCTGTTAATACTAATTCTGCTCCATAAGCCTTAATTAAATCTCTTCTTTCTTTACTCATGGTTTCAGGCATAACTATTATAACCTTATATCCCTTCACTCTTCCTATCATTGCTAATGCAATTCCTGTATTCCCACTTGTAGGCTCAACAATTACTGATCCTTCTTTCAAAAACCCTTCCTTCTCTGCTCTTTCAATCATTCCAAGTGCAGCTCTATCTTTTACACTTCCACCCGGGTTGAATTTCTCTAACTTCACATATACCTCTGCACTATTTTCATCTATCATATTTGTTACTCTTAATATAGGTGTTTTTCCTATTAACTCAATTGCTCCATTATAAATCATATATATACCTCCAAAAATTTTATTACATATTTATATTTTTATATAAAAAAACTTCGTCTCTATTCTAGAGACGAAGTATATTCGCGGTTCCACTCTAATTAAACCATCATAATAATAATGATTTCACTCATTCTACGGTACAATATAATACCTGATCACTATAACGGGTGCTACCGTAAAACCTTACTATTACTTCAGGCATAAACTCCAAAGGGCACTTCATATAAATTACCAGTGAAAAGTTCTCAGCTTTCTTTTCTCTCTGTAACCTTCCTTTATACTACTTTCCTTTTTCATAGTTTTAATTCCGAGTATTTAACTAAACTTTATACTATAATTATATGCTTCTTAAGTAAAAAGTCAACAAGGAATTTCAAAAATCTTACTTATTTTTCTTTTTCCAAATTGGATATAAAACTTCATCAATTAAATCATGAGTATTTACAACACCAATTAAAACATCATTATTATCAACTACTGGTATAGATAATAAATCATATTTAGCTGCTATTTCAACAGCTTCATCTATATCCTCATTATGCTTAAGTATATTTATATTTTCATCCATTATTTCTTTTACTTTAACTTTACTATCATTTAAAATTAAATCCTTTAATTCAATTACTCCAATTACCTTTTCTTCTTCATCCTTTATAAATATAGAATTTAACTCTTCATCTTCAGGATTACTTTCTCTTAAAATATCTATTATCTCTCCAACAGTAATATCTAAATTAAACGAAATAAAATCTTTACTCATTATACTTCCAATTGTTTCATCTCCATATTTAAGGAGCTCTTTTACCTCTTCAGCATCTTCAGTTTCTAAGTTAACAAGTATTTTTTCTCTTTCATCATCATCTAATTCATCTAATATATCTGCAATTTCATCATTAGGCATATTTTCTAAGACTTCTACTGCCTTAGCTTCACTTAGTCCCTTTATAATACTACTCTTATACTCTGGTTCTATTTCTTCTAAAGTATCTGCTGCTAAATCTTCATCTAAAGATTCAAAAATTTGTTTTCGTGAACTTGCATCAAGATTTTCTAATATATCCGCTAAATCAGCAGGATGTAATGTTGATAGCTTTTTATATGGAACTGCTATTTGTAAATTTTTATTAACCATTTCTAAAGATTCAACGTCATCCCACATAATAACTTTATCTTCAAAGTCTTTGTTTAAAACCTTATAAAAAAACTTTCCTAAACCTTGACAATTCATTCTTCTAAATTTAGCAAGGGGACCTGTTTCAACTGCAATTACCCTGTATTCACCTGCAATTTCTGCAATTCTTAAATCATCAACTCTAACAACTTGCTTGCCATTGATGTCTACAATTTTTTTATCCAATAAATTTCTTGATAATAAGTAAGAATAAGTTCTTGGAAGTATCTCTTTACTTCCACGAGTCATTATCTTAACTTTATTATCGTCACTATAGAATAATATGCTTCTAAACTCATAATGAAAAGTTACTCCATCACGTTTAACCTTATATCCAATAACTCTTGGATATCCTTGTTCAGTAGTCACATATATATCTTTTAATTCACCAAGCACATCGTCAAATTCATCATATATTTTTCTTCCTAATATGCTAGTAAATAAAAAAACAGATAATCTTTGCATAAAAAATTCCTCCTCAATTAATAGAGGAGATGTTTGATTTAAACCTGAGTTTCCCCTCTATTATTTCTTATATTCAATTTTCTTAAATTAATACTCTGAGGGACACCCTCCATTTAATCTCACCACCATTATTTTCAAAAATTACCTAATTCAAATTTAACCTTAAATTTGCAATAAAAATGCCCTTTGTGGGCATCATATATTAATATTATATTAACAACCCGCTAAAAGGCAATACTATAAAAACAATATTTATTATTTTTTAATTTTAAAAGTAGCTATTGACTTATATGAACATCCTAAAATACATATTTCTCCAACTAATGGATAAGGAAAAACTTTAATTCCCCCTAAAAATATCACAAATTCTATCACAGTAATTATCAACGATATCAAAAGTAATCTCATCCCACTAGTGTTACTATAAGGCTTATCAACAAATAATAAAGTTATAACTACGAAATAAGAAATTATTATTAAGTAAATTAAACTAGGAACTAAAGGTTCCCTATAATTCACTATAAACCCCAATACACTATCTACCCTTATATCTAGCTTGTAAAATATATTTATTACACAGTACCCTAAAAATAATATAACCATAAAAGTATAATTATAATCAAAACTTCTATTTTCATCTCTTAAAAATATATAAACAGCTGCCAATACTAAAAGAGGAATAGCAATAAAGCTTAATTGAGTTAACACTTTAATAAAGTAAATTATTCTCTGTCTTTGTATTAACCATAAAGAAAGTAATGACAAGTACCTTACTACTATAATTGATAAGCTTACTAAATAAAATCTCCTTATTTTTATTGGGCATTTATTATAATTTAAATAAATCAAGTATAAAGAAAAAATAATTATAAATAATAATATACATAAATAAATAAAGGCAATCACTTTTATCTCCTTTACAAAAATACTATTATTTATAATTATTAGATTACTAATTTATTTATTCTCTTTTTTTCTATTTAACACCTAAAATTTTCAATCCACCTTTTATACATTTTATATCTAGTGGAAAATCTGGTCCCTTTTCTCCATCTATATCTGTAACTATATCTTCATTACATTCTATATGAAGGCTATCTGTTTTAAAATATATAACTTTATCTGAATCTAAATGTTCTCCCTTAAGTACCTTTATAAATAGAGGAATTAATTCGTATATTTGAACAGCCTTAAAAACTATTACATCTAGCATTCCATCTGTAGCATCAGCTCTAGTAGCTAAGTTAAAATTCCCTGCAGTTTTACCATTAAAAATTAACATAAGATACATAGTACCATCAAAATTTACTTGTTCTGATGTTATTTTTACCTTTAAAGGTCTAAAGTTAGGTAGTTCTTCTAACCCCTTTAAATAATATGCTAGTTTTCCAATTGTATTTTTTAAGTTTACATCTGTTTTTTGAGATACATCTGTAAAAAGTCCTGTACTAGCAACATTTACAAAATACTTATCATTAATACTTCCTAAATCTACTGTAGTTACTTTTGAACCAATTATTTGCTTACAAGCTGCCTCTATATCAAATGGTATTCCTAAAAATTTAGAAAAATCATTTGCTGTACCTACTGGCAAAATACCTATAGGTAATGAAATACCTTGCTTAGCCATAGCATTTACTACTGAATCAACAGTTCCATCGCCACCAGCAACTAGTATATATTCATATTCGCCAGGTTTTATATCTTGGAATGCATTTTCTACCCCACAATCTCTTCTTATTCTGTAGGGCACTATAGTAAGGCCAGCTTGTTGATGTATGTTAATTATATCATCTAATTTAGACAAAATAATATTTTCCCCTGAATATGGATTATAAATTAACTTTACCTTTTTCATTATATCCCTCCTATTATATATAAAATTATACCACATATATTTTATTGCGCTATATCTCGAATATATTTAAAACATCCCATATATAATAGATATATGTCCATAAAACTACGTATTTTCAGACTTAACAAATTTTTAATTATTGCATTTTTCGAAATATTAATTTTTTTTTAAATTTATGTTATAATTATCTTTATGTAAGATAGAATCAGGAGTGATTATATGAGGAAAAGTAGTATTCCTAACATCTTTACTTTTATTAATTTATCATTTGGGGTATTATCATTGCTTTCTACATTTGATAATAACTATTCGTTAGCATGTATTTTTATATTACTTGCTGCGTTAGTAGATCGATATGATGGTAGAATAGCGCGTTATTTACAAGTTACCAGTGATTTAGGAAAAGAACTAGATTCATTAGCTGATTTAGTTTCTTTTGGTGTTGCTCCATCTATACTAGTATTTCTATTATTTGATTTCTATACATTAGGTCCTTCCGGTGTATTAGGAATAATTCCGCTTTTACTATTTCCAATATGCGGTGCTTTTAGATTAGCTAGGTATAATGCAAGTGAATTTAATGGAGTTTTTACAGGTGTTCCTATTACTGTTACGGGTAGTGTTTTAGCACTATTTTGCTTATTTACCATTAATAAAACAATTTCCGCACTTATTCCATTTTTATTATTATTATTAGGTTCGTATTTAATGGTAAGTACTTTTAAATTAAAAAAATTCTAAAAAAAGCTATATCAAAGTTACATTGAATAATTTACACTTTGATATAGCTCTTTTTTAACTCTTTAACTTTTCTTCCTGATCCTTTTTATAAGCTTTTAACATTTCAAATTCTTCCCTAGTCGAAGAATCTTGGAAAAATAATTCATTATCTACTTCAGTTAAAATTACCTTATTATCACTTTTCTTTAAAATATACTCTCCCATTACAGCACAGTACTTAAAATAGGCATCTCCACATTCCTCAAGTAAATCAATTATATTATCTATTGTATCCCCTAATTTATTTGCTCTATGAACAGCATCCTTGACATAACTGCTTTTTGCCTCATATATATTATTTAATTCTGCTGCTCCTCCTATTAATAACCTATAAGAGTCTACCATTGTTTTTAATAACTGATTTAAATTATTAATATCAACATAATATTCCTTTATTAATTGTTGATATTTCATTTAAATACCTCCAAATTATAATTATTTAAAATTAATTAATCACAACTTTTATTACATCCCTTGAGATTAATATTAATATTTTCTATGAATTCATTATCTAATTCTTCAAATATTTTTCCTTCATCACTACAGAATTTTTCATAATCTTCTTTTTCTTTTAAAGACATATACATTGTTGTTCCCTTATCTTTATAACTCTTAACAGTACTCCCCTCTACTTTTGCTTTATTTCCGCACTGATTTTCATTCATAATTACCTGCATATTAACAATATCTTGCTTTTCTTTTGAAGTCTTACTACTTTCTAAATACTCCTTATTAATTTCTAAATTGGTATTACTTTGTTTACCTGTACTTTCTCTATACATACTTAAATCTAACTCTAAATTATTATTTTCTTCATTTAATGTAAATCCGTCTCCAAAAACGACAGGAACAAAAAATTCTTTTGGTATTGATATAAACATTATTTATAACTCCTTATACATTTTTAATTTCACAATATGGCTTAAAATAAGCCTTTGGATATCCACATAGCGGACATTTATCAGGTGCTTCTGTTCCTTCATGTATATAGCCACAATTCATACAAACCCATTTAGAATCCTCCGGACCAGAAAACATTACTCCATTATTTAATTTATCGTATAACTTCTTAAATCTTTCAGAATGAGCTTCTTCTACCTCTCTAAGCTCTTTATAGAAGTCAGCAATTTCTTTAAATCCTTCTTCTTTTGCTTCTCTTTCAAATTTAGCATATAGATCCTTATACTCTGATGTTTCACCACATATTGCATCAACTAAGTTTTCCTTAGTATTACAAACTAATTTTAAAAGTTCAAGATAAACTCTTCTTGCATGAGCTAATTCATTTATTGCAGTAGTATCAAAAACTTCAGCTACCCATTCATACCCTTCAGCTCTTGCTTTTTCTGCATATAAATTATATTTATTTCTTGCTCTACTTTCTCCTGCAAAGGTTCTATATAGATTTTTCTCCGTTTTACTTCCTTTTAAATCCATTTTTATCCTCTCTAAAATACTCTTAATATTAAACTATTCAAAACATATAAAAATGATGAATCATAGATGATAATAAATATATTACTTATCACCTTTAATTCATCATTTTTTCCTAAAATATCAATTTACTGTTACTCTTCTATCATTATCACATACTATTTCTATACTTCTACCTTCCTTAGTATGTGTGTTCAATATAACTTTATGACCCCAAAGGTCAAATAAATATTTTATTGTTTCTTTTGCATAAAGCAATTCAAGTTCTCTACCATCAAAAACATGCTCTAATGTTAAAGTTCCATCACGTTTATTTAGGTCAGTAATTCTTATATACGGAATAGATCCAACCCCACAGGAATCTGACATAGTATCTCTTATACTCTTCCATCCCTCTTCATCTGATACTTCATCTACTACAAACTCAAAACTCTTTTTTGCATATTGAAATAATCCCAACTCCTTACATAAATCTTGAGTTAAATACTTACGTAGAAAAGAATTGTCTCTTTCTATATATCTAACCTCAAATAACTTATCTCTTCCATATCTCCTTTCAATATCTTCAAAAACCTTAAAACCAACATAATAAGGATTTAAACCACCTAATATAGGTGCTATAACATCATTATGACGTTTTATAAACTCAAAATATAATCCTTCTGGTAAATCTAATCTCTTTAAAATATTATAATGACAATAGCTTGCCCATCCTTCATTCATTATCTTAGTTTCAATTTGTGGTATAAAATATTGAGTTTCTCTTTTAACTATTTTAAGAATTGACTTTTCCCATTCTTCTAAAGAACCATATTTCATTATGAATCCTATAATATCATCACAAGGCTCTATAGGAGTCTTACTTAAATCTGGCAATTCAATTTCTTCATCACTATTTAATAAATCTCTACCTTGAATTTTCATATTGTATTCTTCTATCAAGTTAGCTTTGATTTCTTCATCACTTAATTCCTTCATACCAACTACTCTTGGTATTTGATATCTAAGTGCATGTGCTGCATCTAAAATCTTTTCAACCTTACTATATCCTATATTGGGATCATTTATATAACTTCTAATTATATCAGCATCTAACTTAAACATCTCTAAAGTGTAATAAGCCTTAGTTCCTTCTCTAAATAACCTATTATTTTTAAAGAAATCATTATGACCATAAACATGCGCCATAGTTAGTATTTGTAAAAGCAATGTATTTTCCTTCATTAAATATGCAAGAGATGGATTTGAGTTTATTACCATTTCATAAGGTAAACCAGTTAAATTTAATGAATATAATGTTTTGTTTTTTTCATATGCCTTACCATAGCTCCAATGAGGATATTTAGATGGCATACCAACATAGGACTCATAAGCTAACATTTCATTAAATCCAATTATTTCAAACTCTTGAGGATAATAATCAAGCCCAAATTCAGTTGCTTTTTTCTCAATTTTTACATTCCACTCTTCTAATTCTTTTAATGTGTACTCCATTATTCATCCTCCTCTAACCCCTTGCTTAACATTACCTTAAGAGCATCCCATAAATTCTTTTTCTCTTTAACAATAACAGAGACAAATTTCTTATCTGAAATTTCCTTATTAAATCTATAGTACATTGTTGTTGAATAAGTTGATGGTAAAAGTTCAGCATATCCAAACATATTACTTACTTCACAAATCTTCTTTACAGATTCAATAGCTCTTTCATTATCTTCTGACCAGTTATCACCATCACTAGCATATACAGGGTATATATTCCAAACATCAGGAGAATACTTTTCCTCAATAAGCTTTAATGCTAAATTTAAACCACTAGAAATATATGTTCCTCCAGATTCTGCTTTATGGAAAAATTCATACTCATTAACCTGTTTTGCAACTGTTGTATGAGAAATAAACTCAAATGCAATATTGTTATATTTCCTTTTTATAAAAGTAGCTAATACAAAGAAAAATGATCTTGCTAAATACTTTTTAGTACTATCCATGGATCCAGAAACGTCCATTATAAAAATCATTACAGCATTACTTTCCTTTTTAGGTTTTGTTTTTACTCTATAATATCTAATATCATCTTCTCTAAAAGGAAATCTATCTAGCTCAGTATCTAAGCCAGCTTCTTTAAGAGCACGTTTTTTCCCTTGTTTTCTAGCTGTTTTAGCCATAACTGTCTTTTTCTTTGCTAGTCTTGGATTAATTCCATGCCTTTGATATCCTCTTTTTCTACTAGCACTTTCAGTAATAATCTCTGAGTATTTCTTTTTATCTAAATTAGGTAAATCCAAATCTTCAACAATATAATCCATTAATTCTTCTAAAGTTATTTCTGTTTCATATATATCATCACCTTCGGAGTTACCTGCTCCTTTATTACCTTTTTTCCCACCAGAATCTGCTGATCCTAATTTATCTCCCCGTTTTTCTTCTCCTGTACCGGTAGCAACACCTTTATTGTTACTACCATATACAAATTGATATTCTTTTATTCCTCTAATAGGAATTTTAAATTTCTTATTTTTCGTTTCCCCTACTATACTTTCTTCTGACAGTATATCCCCTAAATTATCTTTAATAGATTTTTCCACCAACTGCCTATGCCTTCTTCTATCTTCAATACTTCTATCATGCTCAACAGGATTTATAGTATTGTCTCTAAATATAGCCATCCTTATCAATCCTTCCACAAGTTGTTAGCGGCATATTTAAGAATTACATCACAGCAGTGTTGGCAATATCCATTTCTCTCCATTTCTTCAACCATAGAATTATATTTTTCCGTTTGTTCTTTATCTCTAACTCTTGACTTAGTAATTATTCTAGATAAATCTCTTACAGATGCTATAAGTTTCTTTTCTATAGCCTCTTTTAATGGTTCATAAGACTTGTAATCTATCTTTGAGCCGTTTCTAACTAGATAGAACATATAAGATGTTACATCTGCTCTAAATCCTTTGCTTGAAGCTTCAGATACTCCTATTTGCTCTTCTATACTTCTCATAAACTCTTCATCTGGTTTTAATTCTTCACCAGTTTGAGCATCCTTAATTCTAGTCTTATTAACAAAAGCCTCAGCATTGTCTATATAATTATTGAAAAGACTTTCTGCTTGTTCTCTAAATGAATGAATAAATGCTTTTGTTATTTCTTTCTCTAAAGTCTTATTATATTCTTTACGAATAGTATCTTGGATAAATGCTAAATATTTTTTCTTATCATCAGCAGCTATATCCATATCTTTAATAGACTTAATTATACTTTCCATTATACTCAAAGGATTTATACAGTCATATTCAGAATTTGAAAGTGCATTATCAATTGCTTTTATAATAAATCTTGTACTAATACCTTTCATTCCTTCATAAGGACCTGCTTCTTCTCTAAGTTCTGTAATGTCAATTTTCTTAGTTGTTCCCTTTTCTACTAAATCCTCGCCATTATAAATCTTAAGCTTAGTCATAGGGTCAACCTTTGCAGATGGTGCTAACCTTGAAAGTATAGCAAACATTGCTGCAACTTCAATTGTATGAGGTGCAATATGAGCTTTAAAGTTACTCTTCTTTAATATCTTTTCATAAATCTTAATTTCTTCTTCAAGCTCTAAGCAATAAGGAACTTCGATTTTTACAATTCTATCTAAAATTGCTTCATTAGTATGATCTGATTTAAACTTATTCCATTCTGCTTCATTAGAGTGAGCTATTATTAATCCATCAAAGTAAATCATTGAACCTTTCCCTGGTGATGGTATAGATTTTTCTTGTGTCGCTGTTATAATTGTGTGTAAATATTCAACATCATTTTTAAATACTTCTATAAACTCTACTAATCCCCTATTACCAACATTAAATGCACCATTTAATGAGAATATTCTTGGATCATCTTCTGGATACATATCCATCTTAGATATATCAACAGAACCTGTTAATATTGAAGTATCTTGGTTATTAGGGTCAACTGGTGGAACAACCCCAACTCCTTTTCTTGATCTTATAGAGAACCCTTTTCTTTCAACAGGGAAATTTTCATATTCTCCATTAAATTCATGAAGTAATCTATACTTACAAACTGGACATAAATCTCCTTCTATTTGAACACCTAACATTTCATTAAATTTAGGTCTTAAATGATTTGGAACTAGATGCAAAGGTTCCTCATGCATAGGACAACCTTTTAAAGAATATATTGGTTCACATTGAACTAATGCACTCTTTAAAGCTTCTACTAATGATGATTTACCTGCTCCAACAGGTCCTACTAAGTATAAAACTTGTCTAGATTCCTCACCTTTCATAGATGCAGAGTGTAAATAATTAACAAGTTTCATTAGGATTTTATCAATTCCAAAGAAATCCTCTTTAAAATATCCATATTCTCTAATTGTTTCATTACCATATATTTTTCTTATTCTTGGGTGTTCATCACCCCTTAAAGTCTCTATACCCTTACTCATAATAAAGTCATATAACCTCTTATGTGCAAGCTTTGCTACATCTGGATTCTGTTTTACAATCTCTAAGTAATCTAAAAATGTTCCTTCAAACTTTTCACTATTTCTACTTTCTCTATCTGTAGTTATAAACTCCTTGAAATTCATAGACTCATCCCTCCCCTTTAATTTAATATATTGTTTTATTAAATAGTTATATTCCTATTTTTTATTTACACTTCTCTATATTTTATATGTTTAAATTTCCTAATTATTATTATTTAACTATTTTTTATTCATTATATTTCTATGCTAATATGATTTATTAATAATAAAAATTCCCTATAAGAAAATTATATTAACTATAATTTTACTCATAAGGAATTTATAATTTCTTTATTAAGTTTGACTTTTTAATCTTTTTAAAAGATCTTCTCCATATTTATTAAATTTCTTTTCTCCCATACCTCTAATCTCTAAAAGCTCTTGCTCTGTTTTAGGTAACTTATTACATAATTCAATTAATGTTGCATCTGAAAAAATTATATATGGTTTTACCCCTTCTTTAATTGCAGTATCTCTTCTCCAAATTCTTAGCTTATTAAATAAATCACTATTAATAACCTTTTCCTCATTTTCATAACTTAACTTTAACATTACTCTTTGCTTTGACTTTAAAATACTATAAGACTTTTCATTTAACTGTAACATGGAATAAGTGCCTTCTTTTAAATTGACATACCCAAAATCAATTAATGCTTTTATTAAATCCCGTATGAATTTACTGCTATATTCTCTCATTATTCCATATGTAGTTAATTCATTTAATTTATCATTAATTATCTTAGGCCCAATCATACCTCTAAGTACATCAACAAGAACTGCAACTCCATAACGTTCCCTAGTTCTATATACACAGGATAATATCTTCTGAGCTTCTATGGTATAATCTCTAAGTTCATCACTATTTAAGCAATTACTACAATTATTACAATATTCTCTAACTTCCTCTTCTCCAAAGTATTTTAAAATAAAGGCTCTTAGACATTCCTTACTCTCACAAAAGTCTATCATACTTTGAAGCTTCTTTATTTCTAATTCTTTTCTATCTATCTGAACCGTTGTATATATTAAATATTCCAATGTTCTAATATCACTTCTATTAAATAAAATATGACACTCAGACATAGCTCCATCTCTACCTGCTCTACCAATTTCTTGATAGTAACTTTCTATATTTTTAGGTATAGTAAAATGAACTATATATCTTACATTTGATTTATCTATTCCCATTCCAAAAGCATTAGTTGCAATCATAACATTAGAATTCTCATTTAAAAATTCATCTTGATAATACTCTTTCTCTTCATCCTTTAATCCACCATGATATTTTAATACATCATATCCTAAATCTTTAAGATAAAAATATAATCCATCTACTTCCTTCCTTGTAGCACAATAAATTATACCTGCTTCATTTTCTTTATCCTTAATTATATCTTTTACTAATTCTAACTTATCTTCTTCAATATGTACTCTTATAGATAAGTTATCCCTATCAAAACTACCTATGTATATGTAAGGGTTCCTTAATCCTAAAAGCTTAACTACATCTTTTCTTACAATTTCTGTTGCTGTAGCAGTAAATGCAGTTACTACTGGTCTAACTCTTAAAGAACTTATAAAATCATTAATCAATCCATAACTTCTTCTAAAATCATGTCCCCACATTGATACGCAATGAGCTTCATCTATTGCTAATTGACTTATATTAAGACTCCTAAGCTTTCTTTTGAAAAATTCATTTTCTAGTCTTTCAGGTGCAATATAAAGTAGTTTTACTCTACCATTTCTGCACATTTCCATAATATTATCTATGCTCTCTAAATTTTGAGTGCTATTTATATATTCAGCATTTATTCCATTTGATTTTAAATTATCTACCTGATCCTTCATTAAAGCAATTAATGGCGAAATAACTATAGTTACTCCCTTAAATAAGAGAGCTGGAATTTGATAACAAATTGATTTACCTCCTCCTGTTGGTAAAATACAAAATGTATCTCTTTTACTCAATATATTAGTTATAATTTCATACTGTCCTTTTCTAAAGGAATTATATCCATAATACTTGTGAAGTACTTCAAATACCTTATTCATAATAGCTCACCAATTTCTATAAATATATTTCTTTTATATTATCACCTTTTTTATCACTATTACATATTTTTATTATTTTTTTAATTTTCTATTGACTTATGATTAATATCATATTAAAATAAATCTTGCCTGCTGAAGTGGCGGAACAGGCAGACGCACAGGACTTAAAATCCTGCGGTAGCGATACCGTACCGGTTCGATTCCGGTCTTCAGCACCAAAAGACTGTATAATTTATACAGTCTTTTTTTTACATTATAGAATATTCAATTTATTTATCTATTTATAAAATATAAAAATGTAGGATATCAATATTAAATTTAATATTAATCTCCTACATTTAAGCTTTCTATAAATTAAAGTAATTTTTCAATATTTAATAAACTGCTATCCTTATTTATTGCACCTATATAGTACTCTACACCTTTACTTACAGCCCCAAAATCTCCATGTCCATCTGATCCAGCTGTTATTATCATATTATTTTCTTTACAAAATTCTAAACATGTTTCTGTCATTAAATCACTATTTGCAGGATAATAACACTCAACTCCATCAATACCTAATTCCTTTAGTATTTCAAGTTTGGCCAATATTTCTTCTTTAGTTTTATCTTTATAATAATTGCAAGGATGTGCTAATACTACATATCCTCCAGCCTCATGCGTGATATCACATACCTCTTTTACACTTGGAAAATCAAATTTTTCATGTCCACATTCATATTTACCATAAAATTTCACTCCATCAAAAAGCCCTTCTGTAATACCTTTATCAAATAAATAATGTATTCCCTTCCATCCACCTTTTCTTCTATCATATTCATAAGAATTATAATCATCTAAAGATATATTTTCATACTCTTCTTCCATTCTTCTTATAAGTTCTATGCTAGTTTCTAATAAATTTTCTTTAGCCTTATTTACTAAATTTAAAAAATTATCATTATCATTAAACTTATATGCTAGTAGATGTACCAAATGCCCCTCAAATATTGAATCTATTTCAACTCCTCTTATTGCAATAATGCCTTCTTTTTCTGATTCCATTTTCACTTCTTCGTATGAATCTAAAACATCATGATCAGTTACTGAAATAATACCTACGTTCTTATTTTTAGCATCTTTAACTATTTCTTGTGGTGACATCGTTCCATCAGAATAATAACTATGTATATGTAAATCTGTTAACATAATTTCCTCCTAAGTTTTAAAAAATCTATTAATTTAGATTTTATAATTTAATTAATAATCTAATGTTATAACTTAATTAGTCAAAGTTATCTAATTGTTAATTTAATCAATTAAAATTATATCTTTACCTCCTAGAAAAAGTCTCTTCCCTAATGGAATATTATATCATATTTTTTAAATTTATTTTTATTTAATAATAAATAAATTAATTTATCATTGCTACGTTTAAAGTTAATTTACTTATTTTTTTGTTTTCATTCTTATTAATTTAAGGTATAATAACCAATGGAGAATAAATTGATATACATAATTGTTAATTTTATAACGTTAAGTAAGATTTAACAAATTCTCTATAATATTTTAAATGTACGGAGGTATTGCCATGTTAGTTTCAGCTAAAGAAATGTTAAACAAAGCAAGAGAAGGAAAATATGCTGTTGGTCAATTCAACATCAACAACTTAGAATGGACTAAAGCTATTTTATTAACTGCACAAGAAAATAACTCACCAGTAATCTTAGGAGTATCTGAAGGTGCTGGAAAGTATATGTGTGGATACAAAACTATCGTAGGAATGGTTAACGGTATGTTAGAAGAATTAAACATCACTGTACCAGTTGCTCTACACTTAGACCACGGTAGCTACGAAGGATGCTACAAAGCTATGGAAGCTGGATTCTCATCAGTTATGTTCGATGGATCTCACTATCCAATCGCTGAAAACATCGAAAAGACTACTGAATTAGTTAAAGTTACTTCTGAAAAAGGATTATCTTTAGAAGCAGAAGTTGGATCAATCGGTGGAGAAGAAGACGGAGTAGTTGGTAAAGGTGAAGTTGCTGATGCTCAAGAATGTAAATCAATTGCTGATTTAGGAGTTACTATGTTAGCTGCTGGTATCGGAAACATCCACGGAAAATACCCAGCAAACTGGCAAGGACTTGCTTTCGATGCTTTAGAAGAAATCAACACAGCTTGCGGAAACATGCCATTAGTATTACACGGTGGAACTGGAATCCCAGAAGATATGATCAAAAAAGCTATATCTTTAGGAGTTTCTAAAATCAACGTTAATACTGAATGTCAATTAGCATTCCAAGAAGCTACAAGAGCTTACGTTGAAGCTGGAAAAGATAAAGAAGGAAAAGGATTTGACCCAAGAAAGTTATTAAATCCTGGATTCGAAGCTATCAAAGCTACAGTTAAAGAAAAAATGGAATTATTCGGATCAATCAACAAAGCTTAATTCCTTTAAATATAAAAAGAGCACTTTCGTGCTCTTTTTATATTTAGCCTCTTTTAAAAGAATAATATACATCTCCATATGACTTTATAGTATCTATATCAATCTTATATATTTCATTTAACAAATAGTGCCCTATATCTTTATTATCTATAATCTTACTATTTACCAAGTAGTTTAATGCTCTTTTTTCTCCAATGTAAAAAGCTATTGTTGCAATTAATATAGCTTGAATTATTTCGCTTTTGTTTTTGCATACTCCAATGCTAACAGCTATCATTCCTATATATATATTATCTAATATATCTTTATCATATAATTCATTACTATTATTTTTTATGATAAATTCACTGTATCCATCGGTTATATAATACTTATCATCTTTTATAATTATTACACTATTATTTCTCTTTGAAAAATTTCTAAATTTACAGTTATCATTTTCATAATTTATCTTGCTTTCTTCATCATTTTCTTGAAATTTTATCAAAGTCTCTATTTCACTCTTTGTTCCTTTAATAACATTAATATCATATATATTTATAATACTTAATGCTAAATTTCTTTTGTTAATTAACGAATCTATTCCATTGGCTTCTAATAATACTATCTCTCTTTTATTCATAGCTATTAAAGCTTTTTCTATATCTAATACACCATCTGAATTTATTTCATCTAAAAAAATCAGTAATGTATTTATTGGACCAAATTCTTTATATTGATAGCTATTTTTATAAGTTAATCTGCCATTATAATGATTAACTATAGATTCTAAACTACGTAATCTTTCATTATTAGCACAACAATAAATAAGAGGTAGCATATTCTTTTGCAAGTCTAATATATATCTTATAGACTCTTCATTAAGCCTCATAGCTCTTCCTCACTTTATTATCTATAGTGCAATCTTTGCCTAATAATATAATATTCGACAAAATCTATAATGTGCATAATATAATTTTATTCTTCTCCAAAGACTTTTTTGCGAAGTTCAAGTCCTGCCTTTGTCACAGCAACTCCACCCATTGCAGTTTCTCTAAGTGCTGATGGAAGGCTCTTTCCTACCTTATACATAGCTGATACAGTATCATCAAATGGTATTTTACTAGATACTCCAGCCATAACCATATCTGCTGTACAAAGTGCGCTTATAGCTCCTGCTGCATTTCTTTTTGCACATGGTATTTCAACTAGCCCTGCTACAGGGTCACAAACAAGCCCAAGTACATTTTTAATAACTATTGCAGCTGCATCTAATGCCATATTAGGTGTACCACCCATCATTTCAACAACTGCTGCTGATCCCATAGCGGCTGCAGAACCACATTCAGCTTGACACCCACCTTCTGCTCCAGAAAGAGTTGCATTCATTCCAATTATCATTCCAACTGCAGCTGAAGTAAATAATGCATCTATAAGTTCTTCATCTGTTTTTCCTAACTTCTCACCTGCTGATAAAATTACAGCAGGTAATATTCCACAAGATCCAGCTGTTGGACATGCCACTATTCTTCCCATACCTGCATTAACTTCAGATGATGATAATGCCATTGCCATAGCTTTTACAGTTACATCTCCAGTTAAAGTGCTTCCTTTTTCTAAATATTTTTGAATCCTATATCCATCTCCACCAATAAGACCACTTAATGAATATACTTCTTTTTCTCTACCTTCAGTAGCTCCATCTTTCATTACTTTTAAATTTTTAGCCATCTTTTCATAAACTTCTTCTCTAGATAGCCCCTTATCTTCCATTTCAACTCTTATAGCATATTCACTTAATGATATGTTTTCCTCTTCACATATTTTTAATAACTCTTCACCTGATCTTGCTAACATACTATTCCCCCTCCTTAATTGGATTAATTTTTATTACTTTATTTATACCTTCAATAGCTTTAACACTACCTATAATTTCTGATGTAACTTCATGGTCAACTTCAAATACCATTGTTGCATCTCTACCTTTTTGATTTCTAAATACTTTCATAAAAGCAATATTTATATCATTATCATAAAGTATTGATGTTACTTTAGATACTACCCCTGGAACATCCTTATTTGAAACAATAATAGTAGGATATGCTCCAGTAAAGTTAACTGAGTTTCCATTAACTGATGTAACCTCTATGCTTCCTCCTCCAATAGAAGAACCTATAAGCTCATATGTACCTTCTTTTCCTTTTATAACAAATTTAACTGTATTAGGATGAACATCACCTAAGTCAGCTTCTCTAAATCTTATTTTAAGACCTTTTTCTTTAGCTATCTCCAAAGAATCTCTAAGTCTCAAATCACTTGGTTCCATTCCTAATATCCCTGCAACTAATGCTCTATCAGTTCCATGCCCTTTATATGTTTTAGCAAATGATCCATGTAAATAAAATGTTACATCTTCTATATCTGCTCCAGCAACAGCTCTTGCAACCTTTCCAAGTCTTGCAGCACCTGCTGTATGTGATGATGATGGACCAACCATTATAGGCCCTAATATATCAAAAACTCCTACACTTTTCATTATGTAACCTCCAATTTTATTATGTTAAATGAATAATATTGTTCGTCACGTGTAAGCGAAAAAATGAAATATTTATTTTCCGAGAACTGTGAAATTTTCGCCTAGAATTTATATAATTGATTCCGTAAAATTGGCTAAAGTTTTTAAACTTAAGTAAGATTCAAAATTTTAATTTTGTAAATCGAACTTACACATTCGACCTAAGGAGAAGGTGCTTCCTTTTAAAAGGAAACTCACTCTTCACTATCGCTCAGAGGAGTAAGTTTAGCTAACTAAATTAAAATTTAGAGCTTCACTTAACGCCAACTTTACTCCATCAATTATTAAATTCTACAGCTTAATTTCAATGTTCCCTCCAAATTAATATTTCATTTTTTCTTTTTCCATGTGTTTTCTTATAATCCCACCTTTATAGTTAATGTTTTCTGCTAAAATTTTTTTGATAAGATAGTTAATTTGTATATTTATAATTTTAGCTATAAAAAATATATATTTAAAAATTAACAATTTAGTATATAAAATATAGCAGAAGTCGTTAACTTTTAAGGTGGTTACACAGGAAATTGTATCTTTTAGCTTTAAAGCCAGTGATAAAGAAAAATTAATGATATTATTGGAAGGAATATTGTAATTAAGTTTTAGAATTTAATCTTTCTTGGAATAAAAACTGCGTTAAGAAGCTGAGGGAGCGAAGTGACTTTCGAAGCTTTAGCAATTTTTATGGAAAGAAAGATATAAATTCTTAACGAAAATTACACAATTCCTGGAAGTAATATCATTAATTTTCGTCATCACGGCATTCAAGCTCTAACGAACAATTTAGTTAACTTTCTAATATTTATAGAAAACGCTTCCTCCAATAAATTCTCTTAAAATTGAGTTTTCTGGAACTACATCTTTATCAATTTCTCTAAAGAATCCTAATAATCCTTTTAATCTTTTAGCCTCATCATAAACAATACTATCTTCTTTAATTTTATTAAGCTCTTCAATTGCATATTTCTTTAATACACATAACTCATAAACTAAAGTAGAATTAAACATTACATCTGCTTCTTCTTGATAAACAAAAATATTCTTCTTTTCACCTCTTTTTATCTTATGCCACATCTTTAAAGTATCTTCTGCTCCATGACCTCTTGATAATTGATCTCTTACAATTCTTCTAATTTTTCTTACGTCAGTAGTAATTATCCTATTATGATTATCTAAATTTAATTGAGTTAATGCTGAAATATATATTCTAAATTTGTATTTTTCATCAATATGAGATGTTAATATAGGATTTAATCCATGAATTCCTTCAACTATAATAACACCATTTGGAGGTAACTTAACTTTCTTACCTAACCATTCTCTTTCTCCTTTTATAAAGTTAAACTCTGGTATTTCAACTTCTTCACCCTGTAATATTAAATTTAAATGTTTATTAAATAATTCTGTATCTACTGAACCAATAGTTTCAAAATCATACTCTCCATTTTCATCTAATGGTGTTTGATCTCTATTTACAAAATAATCATCTAAAGATATTGGAATTGGTGTGATACCATTAACTCTTAATTGAACCCCTAATCTATTAGCAAAAGTTGTTTTTCCTGAAGAACTTGGTCCTGCTATTAAAATTAATTTAACCTCCTCTTTCAAATTAATTCTATCAGCAATTTCTGCAATTTTCTTTTCATGTAAAGCTTCAGAAATCATAACTAAGTTAATTAATTCGCCTTTATCAATCTTATCATTCAGAGCTCCAACATTTCCAACTTCTAAAATATTTAACCACTTTTCAGTTTCTCTAAATATTTTTGTAATCTTTCTTTGCTCTACAAACTCTGGTAATGTAAAAGTTTGATAATCATTAGGTCTTCTTAAAATAAATCCATTTTCATAATAAATTAAATCAAAAGCTTTTATGTCACTTGTTCTTTTAGTCATATGACCATAAAAATAATCATATCTTCCATCTAATTCATATAAATTAACAGTTTTAAAATCTACTTGTTCTAATAAAAGCACTTTATCATTCATATCATAAGATTTAAAAATATTAATTGCATCTTCTTTAGCTATCTTAATTTTATTAATAGGTAAATCCCTATCTATTAATTCTTGCATTTTGATTTTTATATCTTCTATATCTTTTTCATTAAGCTTGCTTTCTTTAAATATTTCTCCAAATATGCCTTTACCAACACTATGTTGAATTGTGATTTTAGCACCTGGAAATAAATCCAATGTAGCTTTAATAAAGATAAATTGTAATGTTCTTGTATAATCATTTTCAATAGAGTCATTTTTATTATTTACTAAATTAATATTTTCTTTCATCCTTACTCCACCCTTCTAAACCCTTATAATACCATTGATTAATTAAAAATCATATTATAAAATTTAGTGCGAAATTTTGTTTTATTATAAAATTTTTTTAATTAATTCTTTATACTCTTATTATATACAGCTTTAAAAATTATTCTATTATTTTATAGATTAAAATAATTATTATTCTAAAACTTGTAGTTTCATTCATGTTCAAGTAACCAAAAATAAAATTTGGGCTCTCACTTAGAATAAAAGTATTTTTTCTACAAATACTTTATTAGAGGTGATTTAATTATGTTCATTGTTCTAATAAGAACCATATTTTTATATTTTCTGGTAATACTTGTGATGAGATTAATGGGTAAAAGGCAAATTGGAGAACTACAACCATATGAATTTGTTATAACAATAATGATATCTGATTTAGCAGCTCTTCCAATGCAAGATACTAGATTACCTTTAATTCTTGGTATTATTCCAATTATTACTTTATTGTTTATAAAAACAATATTAACTCAATTACAACTTAAAAGTCAGTTCACTAGAAAAATACTTGAAGGTGAACCTTGCATCTTAGTTTGCAAAGGTAAAATAAATTACAAAGCTTTAAAAAAGCAACAAATTAATTTAGATGAACTTATGGAAGAACTTAGACTAGCGGGCTATTTTGATTTAAATGAAATTGAATATGCTATTTTGGAAAACAACGGCCAATTATCATTTTTAACCTCTCAAAGCAGTTCTAGCAATGCTTCTGTTGATACTTCTTGTAGTTCTAATACACAACCATTATCATCATCCGGAAGTCAAAGTCCCACTTCCACTGAAAGTAATTCTAGTAATACTAAAAACACTGACAGCAATACTTCTAAAAGTGAAAGCTCTTCTAAAAATAATAAAAAAAGTAATCCTAAAGGTTCTAGTGAATCTAATAGTTCAACTTCTTCATCAAATTCAGGTAGTTCTGGAAAAAGTAACTCAACTCAAGTGCCTAGATTACCTATAATTTACGTTCTAGATGGGCATGTTAATAATAATGCACTTACTACTAGTGGAAAAAATAAAGTTTGGATTGAGCATGAATTGAAAAAACATCATATTAATTCAATTAAGGATGTTTTAATTGCTATGGTTGATACTCAAGGAAAATTTGTTTATCAATTATATGATAAAAATCAAAATGTTAAAGGAGCTAAAAAATGAAAAACTCATTATTTTCTATTCTTCTCTTTATATTATTATTAGGATTTTTAACTTATACAGATTTAAGTTTTAAAAATCTTTGTAGTAATGTTATTGAAATGTGTGATGAAATGGAAAAGAGCTTAAGTTATTCCACTAAGGAAGAAAATTTTGAAGATGCTATGTCAATTTTTAATTTAATTCAAGATAAAGGTAAAATCGCTGCTATCTATATAAACCATGTAGATTACGATGCATTATTGAATGAAGCTTTAAAGCTAACTATATATATTGAAAAAGATGATTCAAGTGAAACTGAAGCATCACTTCATCTATTAAAATATAGTACTGAGCATATGAAAGAACTTCAAGTTCCTAAGATAGAAAATATTTTCTAAAAAGATAAGCAAAAGATATAATTTCTTTTGCTTATCTTTTTATATTTTTTAATTACATTTATGTATAAACCACCATTGCTTTGTATAAACATTTTTATCCAAATTATTATTT